>Ga0307487_1000210_pt1 | contig 48045 bp, 28 predicted proteins | sample CBIW12metaG_FD_203665 | JGI IMG/M metagenome (GOLD analysis project Ga0307487, IMG submission 203665) | Sea-ice brine microbial communities from Beaufort Sea near Barrow, Alaska, United States - CBIW 1.2 | ecosystem: Environmental > Aquatic > Marine > Coastal | place: USA: Alaska | collected... | reverse complement strand
CGCTCCAGCCTGAATCTATGAAAGTGTCGGCCAGCCTGCCCACGATCGTAAAATGGCTGCCCACAATGGCGTGAAACGCGTGCCCGACATCGCGCGAAATCAATGCCCACATTCCGCGAAATGCGCAAAGAACGGCCAGCGTCGCGCGGCGTTCGTCGGCTTCGACCTGACCGCGCAGGGCATTGACCATGCTTTGGTTGTCCACCCTGCCGCGCGCCGCAGCGCGGTTGCGAAACACTTGGGCCAGCGTCCCGCTTTCCGCTTCGATCACTTTCTTGCGGGCGGTCCATGCCGTTATCGCGTGGCGCAGATCCTCGCTTCGCAAATCCCTCAGCTCGGCGTCGATCGCGCTGACGTGTTGGCTGCAGACCGCAGCCGCCGGAGTAAGCAGTCTTTGCATCCGGCCTTGAATGCGGTTTTTGTCGTCCGGATCGGGCCTTGCGCGCAGCAGCATTGCGGTCTGTCGTTGACCAAGCGGGTGCCAGCCTTCCTTGGTCAGGACCGAGGCCATGGCTGAAAATCGGGTGGGCATCAGGGATTGGATCCAGCGGTGGTCGGCGGCAAGGCCTTCGTCCAGCCGCGCCATATAGCTTTGCCGAGCCGTGGCTCCGAACCAATCGAGGGCCGCGGCAAATTCCTTTGCAACCCCGGAACGCGGCGATTGGAGGGGGTGGCTGGCCGCAAGAGTGACCACAATCGGCTGACCGTCCCAAGCCAGCGCCGGATGGGGTGCGCCGACCCTGATAACCAACTCGCCCTGCGGCTGGACGGAGAAGTTCGGGCCGCCGAAGCCCAGCCAGCCTTGGCACAGCCCGTCGTGAATGCTGTCGCCATGGTCAAAGAAACGCAGGTCGCGCGTTTGGGTGCCGGCGGCATTGAACTGCACAAAGCGGTGGGGCGGCACCGCCATATGTTTGCGCCGCATTAGCAGCGCCACCTTGTCATCCCATTCGTGGCCTTGTGCCATATCGGTCAGCAGGAAGGGCGGTTCGGTTCTTCCAGACGCATACCAAAAGCCCGAATACCGGCGCGGCGGATCGGATTTGTCGGGGCGGCCGGGTTCATAGAGAAAACCGCCCGCTTTTGCGCAGGCAAGCAGCCAGTCGTCATTCGCCGCTTCGACCCGCTCAGCCGCGCTGGTTTCGTGCTCATCGGCAAGGTGCAGGCGATCTGCGATGTCGCCGACGCGGTCCGCCAATGCCTGCACCTGCGTCCTGGACAAGGGCGCGAAATGGTCAAGGTGCGAGACAAGGCCGCGCCTGGCCCAAGTTGCATTTAGGTCGGACAGGCGTGCCAAGGCTGTGCCTTTGCCGGTCTCGGGATGGGTCAGAAGCTGGGCAATCAGTTGGTTGACCTCGGTCCAGATCTCTTCTGACACCGGAGGTAGCGGGCTGTCAAACACCCCCAGCGCACCAAGGGCGTTTGACAACCCCTCTTCTGGCGAGCCGCGCATGACCAGCCGCCAAAGTCGGATGCGTGCGGGTATGTGATGGCCATGGCGTGCTGCACGGATTGAACCCTGGCTAAGCCGGTCGATCCGGCCGATCAGCTGATCTACGGCCTGCGGGTCCCAAGGCATGCTGTAAAAGATCATGTTGCGGGCGCTGTGTTGAAGGTTCAGCCCGGCTTGAATCCAGTCGCCGATCAACAGGATGCGCGCAGGGCCTTGAACAAAGGGTTCGATCGCTTGTTGCATGGCGCGGATGTCTTCAAAGCTGCTCTCGCTGGCCGCCATCGACCGGCGCAGGGCCGCGATACCGTCTGGGGCCAAGTCGGGAAAGTAGCGCGGCAGAACGGCTTGCAGCATGTCAATGGTGCCCGCATCCCCGGCCACGACGACAATCTTTTCCGGCGCGCGGGCGGGTTTCCCAGTGCGTTCTCGGTCCTTTTCGGCACCAAAGATGCCTGCAAGAATATCCGTCAGGGCCTCAAGACGGGAGTCGCCGAAATCTTCCAACGCGTCTTTGCGCACCTGCACCATACCCGGAATCGTGCGTTCAAATCGGTCGATGGCGTCGCGCACCGAACGGCGCGAGCGAAGCAAACCGCGCACTGTGGTCCAGGGTGCGGCATCAAGGCTGGGGGCTGTTCCCCCATCACCTCGGGTGCGCCCTGCAATAAGCGTCTGGATCAACCTCAGACGGCCGATTTCCGAGGCGTTCGGGTCAAACAGGCAAAGCTGGTTGTCGCGGGCAGGGAAATATGCCCCCCAATCTGCCCTCGTCTGCCGGGTGATGCGGCGGGTCGGCGCCTCGCAGCGGTAAGCGATGGCCCCTTCGTTGGAAATGACGTCCGAGGGCAGGCCAACCAGCGCCTGCGCGGCTTGCAGTTCCCGTTGTTCGATAAAGGCCGTGGCGGACAGGCCCAAATCTTGGGCCAGACGGGCCTTTTCCGGTTCCAAGAGCCTAAAGATAATGTCGCGCCAAACTGGATCGCCCAGCCGCGGCGTGGCCGACAGCACCAGCAGCTGGCGATAGGCCGCTTCGTCGTTGCGGCTTTCGTCAGCCTTTTGGCTAAGGCGGTCGAGCACTTCGCGCGGCAGGGATTGCGGCTCGTCGATCAACAGCATGTGCTGGCGCACCGGGTCCAGCCAGTCGGGATGATCGGCAATGTCCCGGGGCCGCAGCAAAAGTGCGCTGGCCGTGCGGTGGCGCGCGGCGGGATGGTCATCGTCGGCGCGCTCAAGCCCGGCGGCCCCGGCCTCAAGCCAAGCCTGCATCCGGGCGCGGTCGGTGTCATCGACGACATGGCCGAGGATATGCCCCCGGGTCCAAAGCTCTTCGTGCCACTGCGCCAATAGGCGTTCGGGAGCGACAATGGCGGTTTGATGGGCGGGGTCGACGCTGCGCAGCGCGTTCAGCACCATGATCGCTTGAATGGTTTTGCCAAGCCCCACCTCGTCGGCGATCAGATGTCGAATGCGCTGATCCGACAGGATATGGGTGACGGTGGCCAGTTGGAACGGCAAGGGTTCGGCGGCGACGCCAAAGGTCGCCCCCATGGCCAGCGCCCCGCGCTCGGCCCTGCGGCGCAGGGCATGGGCGGTGGCAATGAAGACGTGGTAGGGATCAAAGCTGTGCAGATCAGACATGGGGCATCATCCTGTCCGCCGCAGCACGTTCGGCCCGGCCCAGTCGCAGCGCGACATAGCGAATTGCCCGTGCAGTGTGGCGATCGGACAAGAGCCGCGCCAGATGGTCACGCCAGGCTTCGGTTCCCAGCAGTTGGTTGGGGGCAAGCCACAGCAGCAGTCCGCTCCTCAGCACCTGTGGTCCGACCCAGTCGATCCCGGCGGTTCGGCTGATATCCATGTGGCACCGGGTCAACAGGCTGACCAGATCATCATCGGACAGCCGTGCATAGGTCGTCGCTTGCAAGGCTTCCCAACGGCTTTCGGGCAAGATCAGGTGCCGGAATGGCGACTGCGCTTGCAGGGTCCAGCTGCGGTCTGACAGTCTTTGCCAGCGATCGGCGGGAGAATAAGCATCGCTTTCCCCAAGCATTGGTTCGCCGCGAAGTTCAAGGCTTGCCGACAGATCGGCATAGGCCGCATCCACCGCTGCATCTAGCAGCGCCGCCTCGTCTTCGGTCAGCGCCGGTCCGGGCGCGCGATCAGATGGTTTGAAAGATGCCAACGCATGAGCAAAGCGTTGGGTCAGGGCATCTAGCAAGAGTGGCTGGTCTTCATGCGCGATCTGGGGAAACTCGGGGCCCAAGGCCAGCCCATCGGCCGCAGCACCTTCGGCCATCTGGCGGGCAAGGCTGTCGGGGCGGCGGCGGTCCTGTGCTTCGGCGGACAGCCAGTCTTGGCCACAAAGGGCTACAAGAAGGCTGTCTTCAAGAAACCGCACAATCTCCGTGCGCCGCGCATCAACCAGAAAGCTTGACGCCTCGGCCGACGTCCAGGCTACCAGCGCCTCGCAAAGTGTTGCCAGCCCGTGTTTGTCGCCAATCGGATCAACCGAACGGGCCAAAGCCAAGGGCGCGGGCTGGGCTGACTGACCGAAAAGCAGGGCCTTGCCTTCGATCAACCCAGCCCGCAGAGCCGCAAGGCCGGGCACATCGGGCAAATAAAGCCGAATGTCGTCCACAGCTTCGGGATGTTTGGCACCATCTTGGCTCAATAGCGGGGCCAGCGCCCGCGCGCCTAGACCCGGCCCGATAATCGCCCCATCCCTAGTCGTATCTTCGTCCCCATCTTCTTCGTTATCAGCGCGCCAAGCGATTTGCCCCGGTACGCGGTCTAGCTCTTTTGGTCGCCGGGGCAGCGGGAATGTAAACTCTCCCAGCCCGGGCACTTTGACGGTCAGGGTCCACCATGCCTCTTCATAGGCGGCGGCCTGATAGGCCGCGGCGCGCAGCTCTTCCAATTCGGGGGCGGCAAAGGTCAGGCGGGCGGGCAGGCCAGGCAGGGCGAAGTCTTGGCGGGCAAGTACTGCACCGTTGCGGGCCAAGCCGATTTGCAAGATGACCGGGCCAAGCACAACCGGACTTGCGAAAGACAAGACCAAGGCCCCCGACCTCAGGTCAGCAAGGCTGGGCTGCTCGGGACGCGCATTGCAGGCAAAGGCACGCGGGGCAGCGGATGGGTCGGAGTAGGGAACGATTTCCCAGGTTTCCGCCAAGCCGCTGACCTGTCCGCCTGCCTGCAAATGCAGCGCGATGGCGCCGTCAGAGGCAGGCAGAATTGCAACATCGCCAAGCGACATGACCGTCTCCACGCTAGCCGCGGTCGCGCCGGGTTTGCCAAGGCTGACCTGCAGTCCCTCACACATCGCCCGCAGGAAAAGCGGCGTGTCGGCGGGGGGCATCAGGCGGGTGCCGTCACGGACAATTCGACCCGCACAGGCAAACTCGGCCAGATGCGAGTTGGCCAAACGCACCCCCGCTTCGGTCAGGGCTATGCGGCAGGTGCTGGCCTCCGCCACCCAGGCCAAAATGCCGTTTGGGCAGTCCAAAACCTGCGCCCCGGCGGGCCTTGCTGGGCCGTCCGGGCGGTCTTGCAGGATTTGCAGCACCTGCTCGCCGGGGTGCACCACATCGTTTCGGCCAAGCGCCGCCAAAAGGCCGCCTGTTTCGGCCCAGCGAAAAACCGAGGGCAGTGCGGGGGTCAGGGCCGCCAGAAGATCTTCCGCGCTGTCAGAGCGGCCTGAAAGATGAATAGTGGCGGGCGCAAACGCGCGCCCGATGTCGGGCAGGGCCAGGATGGCCCCCTGTAGAAAGTCGCGCAGAAACACCCGATTTTGGGCCTGCCCTGCAATGGTCAACAGCGCGCTTTGGCTGTCGGGGACCGCTTCGCCTGACTTGGGCCCCTGCAGCCAAAGCCCATTGAACACGGGTATGCCCCCCCCATCACCGCCAGTCCGGGAAACGACCGAGACGGAGGCTAGCCACGTCGCTCTTGGGGGCATTGCGGCGGATTTGCGGGACGGGTTGCGCAGCACGCGGCGCGCCTGACGCAAGACCTGGCGGCATTCGGCATCCATCCGGATATCCCGCCCGATCCGCGCCAGCGCCCGGGATTCCAGCCGGGCCGCACTTTCCTCGCCAGTCAGCAGGCTGCGCCCTAGGGCAATGGCCAGCGTCCGGTCTTCCAGCCAGTCCGACAGCCGCCCGGACCACAGCCCCCCGGCGATGCCGACCAGCCGTTGGTAGAACTCGTCGTCTTCAAGACCCAATCCGCCCATCTGCGCCACCTTGCCAAGCGCGGCGGCCAAGGGGCGGTGTATTTCCAGCGGCGCCAGCGCGTTGCGGATCGGCCAAGCGATGTTGCTGTAGTTGCGGGCCCAATCGCTGCGGTGTGGCTTGGGCGTGCCAAGCCGCTGGCTAAGCCGTTCAAACAGCGCGCGGACGGCCAAACGATCGGCCCCTGATATCACCACCCCCAAATCGCGCGACAGACGGGGCCAGAATTCGGTGCCCGTGCCGCGATAGCCATAGCCGGTTTCGGTGATCGCCACGGCGAGCGGCAGGGTTGCATTGGGCCAGCGCGCCGGTGCAATGCCTTCTATCCGGGCATGTGTGCCGACCAGGCGGAGCATTTCGGCCAAAGCCTCCGGGTCGAGCCCATGTTCGATAAGGAAGACCGGATCGGTGCTGCGCTGGCTGCGCAGGGCCTGAAATTGCGCAACAAGGGCGTGGTCAAACTGTCTGAGCAACTCTAACGCAGGACCAAACATAATCACCCAAATCTGTTTGAGTCAGTTTGGGTGGCGCGCGGAAACTTGTCAATAAGCTACGAAAAAAGCTTGATTTTCGCCCATGGGCTGTATCCAGTGCATATTGTTCCCGCACTCGCCGGTCAGCCCGGCCGAGGCCGGGGCTGGTATGATATTGTTTGGCGGTCGATGCATTTTCACAAACTCCTTGGTCCTGTCCGCCCGCAGCCCGAATTTGAGGCTGAGACCACAGCACTTGAACGCATGATGGCAGCTTTGGCCCAGTCGCGTGCCCCGGCGACGCCTGATATGGCCGACGCGGTTTGCGCCTATATCACCTCTGCGCCCTACATGCCTGTAAAGGAAGCCACCGCATGGTTGGCAGGGCTGCTTGGCTGGCACGAGGCCTGGCGCAGTCACGCCGCGACGATTGCGGATGAGATTTTGGCGGCGCTTTTGGCGGTGGGGGTGTTTGGCACGGGCGTGGGGTTTGGCCATTTGCTTTTGGTGCCACTTGCGCCGCGCTGCGTGCTGGTGCCGGGTGTTGGGCCGATCCATCTGGCCCCTCGTCCCGTTGCGACAAAGGCTGGACAAAAAGCGGACCAGCAGCAGGGCGCGATTCCTGGCGGGCTTTTCAAGGCGGGGGATGTAGGCGAAGAGGTGATCTCTTTTGCCGATGCAATCGGCTTGCCGCCTTTGGATCAGGAGATGCTTGACGCCTTGTCCGGGACCATTGTGCTGGCCCGCGCCGGGGTGGTGTTGCGTGATCTGGCCGCGGATTGGCAAAAGCGTTTGGTGATCTTGTGCTGCGGTTTTGATACGGCGCAGGGCTTGTGGCGGATGGACGCCACGCGGGCGGCGGCGGTTCTGGCTTGGGGGGGCCTTGTGCCCGATATAGAGCCAGGCAAAGCCCGGGATCCTGATCAGGCCTTGGTCATTTCCCTGCCTGTCGATCGGCGCGTCATCGTGACCGCGGGTCCGGGCAGCGGCAAGACCCACGTGGTCTGCCAGCGCCTTGCACAGCTTTTGGATGCTGGAACCGCGGCACCTCGGATGTGGCTTTTGTCCTTTACCCGGGTCGCGGTGGAGGAACTGCGCGACCGGATTGCCGCTGCAATCAACCGCCCCGACGAAGCCCGCGCGCTGAATGTTGCGACCTTTGACTCCTTTGCCAACCGTTTGCTGAATGCAACCCTGCCTGCTGGGGCCCAACGCCCCTCAGGTCACGATGCCGCGGTGCGCGCGGCTTTGCAGATGCTGCGTGATCCGCCTGCCGCTGTGACCGGCTTTGTTGCAGGCCTTGCCCATGTGGTGATTGACGAAGCGCAGGATCTGCGGGGCGACAGGCTTGAGCTGATGCGGGCCTTTCTCGAGCTTTTGCCTGCCGGTTGTGGGGTGACGATCCTAGGAGATGCGGCGCAGTCGATCTATGGGTTTTCGACGAGCCCGGTGGGGGATTCTGCTTTACACAGTTTGCTGGACCCAATGCCCAGCTATGCGACAATGACGCTTGGCACCGATCACCGGACCCGCAATCCTGGGCTGGCGGACTTTTTTGTCGCAACCCGTGCCACTTTGAATGCCAAAGGGCAAAGCGGGCATGAGATCTATGCCCTCACCCGCCAAAGCATCGAGCGCTTTGCAACGCCCGCGCCACGCGGGGTGCTTGACCCGGGTTTGCCTCCCGGGCAGGGCAGCATGGTGCTGTTCCGCGGGCGGCGCGCAATCTTGTCGGAAAGTCATCGGTTGATGCGGGCCGATGTCGCCTTCCGGTTGCGCCCCTCGGGGCATGGCGATTTGATTCAGCCTTGGATTGGCGCAGCTCTGGCTGGGTTGCCGGGCCGCGCAATGGTGGCTTCGGCCGAAATCGCGGCGCGTATTGAAGGGGTGCAGGCCGTTCTTCAGGGCCGCGATCTGGATCAGCTTTGGACCGAGTTGAACCACCTTGCGGACAGCCCCGGCGCGCAGTTGGACATGTCACGTTTGCAACGGCGGCTGGGCCAGTCGCTGCCACCGCGCCTGTTGCGGCGGTTTCTTGGCCATGCGGGTCCGCTTTTGGGCACGATCCACGGGGCCAAAGGGCTAGAGGCCGACGATGTACTGTTGATGCTGCCCTATGCGCCGCCAGATACGCCCTTTGCAGGCACACAAGTCCGCACAAAGGCCGATCCTTTGGAAGAGGCGCGGGTTCTGTATGTCGGGGCAACGCGGGCCAAGTCCAAGCTTTACATTGGCAGCCAATGGCCAAGCCATATGCAAAAGCTGGCAGGCGGGCGGTTGTGGCGCGGTTACACCGGAGATTTCAGCGTCGAGATCGGGCTTGCGGGCGATGTGCTGCCGATCCTTCCCGCCGCTGATCCCCAAACCCGCGCGGCGGCCTTAATGACTGCCGCCGAAGCGCTGGCTGCACCTGGCCTTTCGCCCAAGGCGGTGCCTGGTGTTGCATTGCGTGATGAGAAAAACGGGGCTTGGGCGATTTATCGGGCCAATGCGCAGGGCCTTTCCATTGGTCCGCCGTTGGGGCAGCTGTCACCCGAGGCGGTGGCCGACATCGCGCGGATTGCAGGATGCGACGTGGCTGCTCTGCCGGGCCGGATTGGCGGTTTCTTCCTGTCCGGGGCTGCGACCTGCACCTGGACCGATGGTGATGACAGCGGCATCGCCTTGGTTCCCGTGGTGTGCGGCCTTGCCTCAATTTCAATGGAGGGTAATTCGTGAGAGATGACACCGCACGCCAGTTAATCGTCAACCGTCTGCATGAAGATCTGATTGGCCCGCTGGACGGCGCGCAGGAGATTTTTACTGACCGGCCGACCGACAGGTATCTGACCGGAATGCTGTTCCCACCCCGCACCGCAATCGCCCAGATCGAGAATGACGAGGCCGAGGCGGCTGGCGTTGATAGCGATACGTCGGTCCAGGACGCCGCAAGTCCGTTTTCATCGGCGCTGCGGCCGTCTTCTGCCGGGCTGTCCTTTGCGGTCATGGCCTTGGGGGCACGTCCGGCGGCCGTCGATGTCTTTATTTCAGCTGGGGTCTACGTTGCCGCTGACGCTGCTTTGGGGAAGGGCAAAGCGGCGACTAAGGGGGCGAGCAAGGTGGAAGGCCGGGCCCGGGTTTGGCACCGCGCCGAGGTCACCTTCGAAGACACTTTGCCCATCGGCGAAATTGCCGCTAAAGGCGGGGTGCGGCGTTTGGACGGTGCAGCACTTGGCATCAATGGGATGCAGCTTTACATCCGCGCCGCCCAGATTGCCGGGGGGCCGGTCCTGGTGACCTTGGCGGTGTCAAATCTGCACCCGATTTCCAGCGGCACTGATCCTGACGAACAGGTGTTTTTTCAGGTCCAACTGATCGCCCGCCCGGCACCGGGGACGCGGTTCTGCGAAAAACCCGCTTCCTTGCGGCAAGTCGATGTCGGGGACGACGACCTTGCCGCCGCCGCGTTGATCTATCGCGATGTACGCGACTATGTGGTGGGCCATACTTGTGCCGCGCGGTTCGTCGAAGAGGGGGGCGAGGTCACGGAGTTGGGCACCGACTGGCTGCCCACGGCCATTGTGCGCAAACCGCGCGAAACTGGCGATCCGATCTTTGACGCGCTGACCAAAGCCGGGCAGGGAGAGGGACAGGATGGGCCGCTGGATGCCAAATGGCTGTCAGAGGCCCCAGCTGATCAGATGCTGGCCGGGCTTGCCCAGCTTGTGGCACTGTATGAAACTTGGATCGATGCCGAGGGGGTCAAAGGCCTGGCCCTGAGAGACCCTGCGTTGCGCGCCCGGTTCCTGGTGCACGCGGCCACTTGTCATGCCACTGCGGGACGTATCCGGGCGGGTATTGCCCTTTTGGGCCATGATCCCCATGCCTTGGCAGCGTTCAGGCTGGCCAATCGGGCGATGTGGCTACAAGATCGCTGGAAAAAGGACCGCCAAGACCGCAAGGACCGGCTGACTTGGCGGCCCTTTCAGCTGGCTTTTGTGCTGTTGACGCTTTGTTCGGCCAGCTCGGGCACCGATCCTGACCGCGAAGTGATGGACCTGCTGTGGTTCCCAACGGGGGGCGGCAAGACTGAGGCTTATCTGCTATTGACCGCCTATGTGATCTTCCTGCGACGGTTGCGCACAGCGGGTGGGCCTGAGGGGGCCGGGGTCACGGTTTTCATGCGCTACACCCTCCGGCTTTTGACGATCCAGCAGTTCCAGCGTGCCGCGGCGGTGATCCTTGCCTGTGATCTGTTGCGCAGAAGTCCCGACCTTACGGGCGCTATACAACTGCCCGGCCATTTTGCCACCGATGAGCCGATTGCGATTGGGTTGTGGGTGGGCGCTGACTCCGTGCCCAACAGCCTGGCCGAAGCGATTGAGGCCCTGACCCGCGAAAGTCTCGGCGATCAGCCTGCCTCAAACCCACGCCGCCTGACACGCTGCCCCCAGTGCAATGGGTTGCTGCATTGGGCGGCGAATGACGCCAAGACCGACCTGCAGGTGACCTGCCGCAGCGCGCGCTGCAGCCTAGCAGGCGCGCCCTTGCCGGTGGTGACTGTGGACGATCTGATCTATCAGCGCCTGCCCGCCCTGATGATCGGTACCGCAGACAAATACGCCCAACTTGCCCGAGAGCCGAGGACGGGAAAGCTGTTCGGTCTGGGCACGAACCACGCCCCGCCCGACCTTATCATACAAGATGAATTGCACCTGATCTCGGGGCCTTTGGGCACCATCTCGGGGCTTTATGAAATCGCCATTGACGAGTTGTGCAGCCATCAGGGCAACCGGCCCAAGGTTATCGGTTCAACGGCCACCATCCGCCGCGCCGAAACACAAATCCGCGCCCTGTTTGACCGCAAGGCCGCGCAGTTTCCGCCGCCCGGTCTGGACCACGGCAATTCGGGATTTGCGGCCACCGATGAAAGCGATCCAGGTCGGCTTTATGTTGGTGTTACCACGACCGGCCGGTCGGCCAAGTTTACCTTGCAGGCGGTCATGGCCTCTTTGATGCAGGCAGCTGCCAACTCACAGATTCCAGCAGCACAGGCAGATGGCTATTGGACACTGGTAGCCTATTTTAACGCTTTGCGGGAACTGGGCGGCGCGCTGACGCTGGCGCGCGACGACGTTGGCCGGTCAATCAAGCAATATGCCCAAAGGAGACCCGATGAAGATGAGCGTGAGCTGCCGCCCCCGGTCGAACTGACCAGCCGGATCAGCGCGTCCCAGATCAACGAAATCCTGGACCGGCTGGATCAGCCGCGCGGCCATGCCGATTGTGTGTCGACGGTATTGGCCAGCAACATGATCTCGGTCGGCGTCGATGTGGCGCGGCTGGGGGTGATGGTGGTCAACGGTCAGCCAAAGACGATTGCCGAATATATCCAGGCCACCAGCCGGGTCGGGCGCGCCGCCATTCCCGGGTTGGTTGTATCGATTTGCAACGCCAACAAGCCGCGCGACCGCAGCCGCTATGAAAGCTTTCAAAACTGGCACCGTGCGCTTTATCGCGATGTCGAGGCAACCGGCGTCACCCCCTTTGCCGAACGCGCCCGCGAACGTGCCTTGCATGCGGCCTTTGTCATCTGTGCCCGCCACTTGATCCCCGAGCTGCGCCACAGCCCTTCGGGCGCGATGGCGGTGCGACCCGAGCTTGAGGAGATCCTTGGTCGCATCGTGGCGCGTGCGCGCTCGGTTCAACAAAGCCCCGCCGAAACCGCAGGGGCCGAGGGAGAGCTGCGGACCTTCCTTGATCTTTGGGTCAACCGGCCGGACCTGACCGAATACTGGGACAAGTGGAAGAACAGCCTGCTGACTTCTGCCGAAGAGGCGCAGGACAAAAGCCGCACGGCTGGGCTTTTGCCGCGCCCGACCCCCAATTCCCTGCGCTCGGTCGAGGCGTCAACAGCCTTTGCCCTGCGCGACTATTGAATGTGAGTGTGCCCCCATGACCGGAATCGGCAAGATCAGACGCAGCCAGGTGATCGGTACCTACGGCCCTGGCGCGATCATCGACTTTCGCAGCCCCGAAGGCGCGCCGATTTCGGCGGTTTCGGGTGGGCTTGAGCTGTGGGAAGAAGCAAAACTGGACCATCGTCAACGCATCCACGAGGTGCGGTTGCAAGCCAGTCTCAAGGTGGATTTCTTCCACCAGCCGCCGGTGGGAAAATACAAGACCGCTGCCAGGGACGCCAAGGGTTATGCCATCGAGGAAGACCGCGAACTGCCCGCCGTCCGTTTCCCCGAATGGTGTTTCTGCCCGTCCTGCGATCGTCTGAAACACATCCGCGACTGGGTCAGCGATCCGGCCAAGCCTGACCGTTGGTGCCCGGTTTGCTCGGGGCAAAAGGGCAAGCCCAAGCGGCAGTTTGTCGTGCCCGTGCGTCTGGTTGTTGCCTGCGAAGCCGGGCATCTGGACGAGTTTCCTTGGGATCGTTGGGTTGGCCATGCCGAAGGCTGCAAGCGGCGCGATCTGAAACTGGTCGGCGAGGCGGCCGGTCTGGCTGGCCTCGTTGTGAAATGTGACGGCTGCGGGGCCGAGAAATCCCTGGCCAAGGCTTACGGCCCCCATGCGCTCGAGCGGATCGGCCAAAGTTGCACCGGCCGCCGCCCTTGGCTGCCGCTGGCCCACCGCGAGGCCTGTGGCCATGCCGCCGCCGTCATCCAGCGCGGCGCGTCCAATGCCTGGTTTCCCATCGTGGAAAGCGCCATTGACATCCCGCCCTTCAGCGATGAATTCACGCAATTCATTCGTCAGGAACAGTATTGGAAGGCCTTCAAGGCGCTGGGCGATCCGGCTCATATCCGCGGCGTGATCGAGGATAACGAGTTGATGGAGGAATGGCACGGTCCCCCCATGACCCTGCGCGAGATGGAGGCGCAGATCCGCCGCATTTTTGACCGCGATCAACAAGGACCGGAAACCGACCTGCGCGCCGAAGAATACGCCCGGCTCGTCGCCCCTCCGACCCAAGGCGTCACGGACCGCAACTTCAAGATCGAGGTCGAGGCCATCCCGGACGGGCTGGCGAGGTTTGTGGGCCACCTTGTTCGGGTTGAACGCCTGCGCGAGGTGCGGGTTCTGACCGGTTTTACCCGCCTGACCGCGCTGGGCCAGGAAAAACAGGCCCGCGAACCAGCCAGCCTGTCTGGCAGCAAGAAAAAAAACTGGTTACCCGCTGTCGAAGTATTTGGTGAGGGGATATTCGTCACCCTTGACCTTGTGCGCCTGCGCGAATGGGAGCAGTGGCCCCCGGTGTGTGCGCGCATCGCGGCGCTGAACGCGCAGCTGGAACAGGCGGCCAAAGCGCGGGGCGGAACGCCGGTGGCCCCTTGGCCGCTGACGGCCCGGCGTGTCCTGATCCATACCCTATGTCACGCCGTCATTGACCGTCTGTCCCTTGACTGCGGCTATTCCAGCTCTTCGGTCCGCGAGCGTCTCTACTCCGGGCCCGAGGGCAGCGACATGGCCGGGTTCCTGATCTACACCTCGGCCCCCGGCGCCGACGGCACACTGGGCGGCTTGTCGCGCGAAGGGCGCGCCGAACGCTTTGGCGCGACCCTGCGCAAAGCGATTGACGACACGCGCTGGTGCTCATCTGACCCCTTGTGCTCGGACGGGCTGGCGGCCCTGTTCGACAGCGGCAACCACGCGGCTTGTCATGCTTGCTGCTTCCTGCCTGAAACCGCTTGCGAGCATTTCAATCAATACCTTGACCGCGCCTTGGTGACCGGCACGCCCGAAGAACAGTCGCAACCTAGCGAAACGCCTCTCTCCCTTGCATTCTTCCCGTCAGGATATTGATTTTATGGCAAAGATGGTTCCGTCCGAGATACCAGAGCTTTTGCTGGCCGACCCCAAGCGACGGGCAGAACGGCATGTATATCAATCGCTTGACCGTGAGTTGGGGGGCGATTTCACCGTCTATTGGTCGCGCCCCTGGCACCGCTTTCGTCCTGACGGCACAGGCCGCGATGGCGAGGTTGATTTCGTTGTGGCCCATGCAGATCTAGGGGTTCTGGCGATCGAGGTTAAGGGCGGCACGGTGTCTTGCAACGATCAGGGCCAGTGGGTTTCGGTTTCGGGCAGCGGCACGCCCTATAACCTTAAGCGCAGTCCAGTGACCCAGGCGATGGAAGGCAAGCACGAGCTGAACCGCAGGCTTAAAAGGCGCGCGGCCCTGTCAAGACGGACCCTTAACATGTGTCATGGTGTGGTTCTGCCCGACAACAGCCGCCCCACGAAAGACCTGGGCGCCGACGCCCCGTTGGAGCTCTTTGCCTTTGGCAATGAAATTGGTGCGGGTAAACTGGGGGACTGGGTGCGCGAGGCGCTGATGCGGGGTGCCAAGGCCTGCGATCCGCTTGGCCCTGAGGGCATGAGGGCGCTCCACGAAATCATTGCGGCCGAATTTGAACTGCGTCCGCATCTGGCCAGCGCGCTGGCCCATGACATGAAGAAGATCGAACTTCTGACCGCCGAACAGGCTTATGTGTTGGAATCGCTGGCTGGAAATCCGCAAATGGCCATTGCCGGGGCGGCTGGCACTGGCAAGACCCTGCTTGCGCTGGAAAAGTCCATGCGTTGCGCCAAAGCAGGCGATCGCACCTTGCTCACGTGCTTTAACAACGCGCTTGCGGCGCATCTGAAGGGACTTGTCGGCGAGGTAGAGAACCTGACAATCGCCGGGTTTCATGAACTTTGCGGCAAGGTGGCCCATCAGGCCAAAGTTTCGGTGCCCGATCTCCAAGGCCCGGTATTCTATAGCAAGACCCTGCCCAATGCGTTGGAACAAGCGATGCAGGCCCGCCCTGACCTTGCCTATGACGCGATCATTGTCGATGAAGGCCAGGACTTTGACCGCGAATGGTATGACACCCTGCGGCTGTCTTTGAAAGACATGGACGCCAGCACATTCCATGTCTTTTTTGATGACAACCAGCGGATCTATGGCGGCGCGCAAAGCTTTGTCGATGAACTGCCAAAACTGTCGTTCCGCTTGATCCGCAATCTGCGCAATACCCGCGCGATTCACCGCTGCCTGACTCCCTGGTATGACGCGCGCGGCGCGATTTCGGCCGGGCCCGCCGGGCAGCCCGTCGATTGGATCGAGGTCAAATCCAAAGAGCAAGCCTATACCAACGCCAGCGCCTTTGTGGCCGATCTTATCAAGTCCGCGCAGCTGCAAGCGTCAGATATCGCGATCCTGACCGGGGGCGCACGCGATAAATGCGGGCTTTTCTCCCACGCGCAAATCGGCGGTGCGGTGCCGATCTCTGCCTCGGACCTGCGCGGTAAAAACCGCATCTGGTGTGACACCGCGCGACGTTTCAAGGGTTTGGAAGCGAAATGCGTGGTGCTTGTCGATATCGATCAGCTGATTGATGATGAACTGATCTATGTCGCCCTAAGCCGCCCGTCGCTTTTGCTTCGGGTGATCGGCCTGCCTGCGGACATATTGCGGCTAAAGGGCGGGTTAGGCAGCTAAGCGGTCAGTTTGCCCGTTACGCTTCGTGGGTGTCCGCTTTTGTGAGAGATGCGTAGATCAACGCTGCGATCTGGCGTGCCAAGAATGGTGGGACTGCATTTCCAACCTGGACGTATTGCTGTGTCCTGTTGCCGAGGAACAGGTAGTCGTCCGGGAAGGTTTGCAGCCGGGCGGCCTCGCGCACTGTCAGGCTGCGACACTGGACCGGATCAGGATGAATGAAGTAGTGCCCGTCTTTGGAGATGTGGCTGGTAACGGTTGTTGCTGCCTCATGGGACAACTGAACCCGGAAACGGTCGCTGAAGATACCGCTGTGCCAGTTCTTGTGGTCGGGGCTGAGCGCGAGGGGAAAATCTGCCGCCTTCGGGCTGTACTGGCGCTTTTCACCGAAGACCGCCGCGAAAAGGTAGCGACCGAGATCTGACGCCATGTGCCCACGCGTTTCGTGCTGGGCAAGGGCCTGCAGTTCAGGTCGTTCGAGCCAACGCATCAGGTCGTCGTTGGAAGTCCCGTAGCATGCGGGCAGGCTCGCGTTCGCGCGATGCCCGGGCGAGCCTTTTTCCATGCGCTTCACAACATTGAGGAAAGCTTCCTTGAGAGCCTCATCTCCACTGTTCTTGGAAATGCTGGCCAGGATGTTTCCAGCCTCAACGACCTCGCGCTTCCAGGCAGTCGCGGTATCGACGCCGCGGCTGATACCGCTGCGCAGGGGCGGCATGTTTCCAATCGTCTCGCCGACTGTGCGTCTTGTGCCCGTGACTGGAATGCTGGCGCCCGACATTCGGTTGGCAAGGTCCGACCTGATGCCAACGATGATGACCCGATGGCGGCGCTGCGGCACCCCGAAATCCTCCGAACGCACGATGAAGTCGGACGGCTGTTTCGGCTCCAGCAGCGTTGCCTTGCCGTCCGAAAGACGGATCGCCCGAAGTTCATAGTGGTGTGCGTGCCCGGTGCCGAGTGAGGTCAAATCCTCCATCAGCATCTCGAAGACCATGCGGCTTTCGATCGTCGATGACAGCATGCCCTTCACGTTTTCCATCACGAAGGCAGCAGGGCGCAGTCGGTCCAGCACGCGGATGTACTCGCGAAAGAGATAGTGCCGCGCGTCCTCTTCGGGCACATATCCGATCTTTCCGTTGGCACGGGCGCGCCCGACCAGCGAATAGGCCTGGCAGGGAGGGCCGCCGATCAGGATCGTGTCGTCGAAGTCCTTTCTCAGTCGGGCGATAGCGCTGTCGATTGCTTCGGCGGCAGGTTCAGTACCCAGTTCAAGGCAACGTGCCTCACTTGCGGCGTGATCCCATGCAGTCGCGTCAACCGTAGACCAGTCCGGTTCTGCTGACTGGCCAGCTTGGAAATCGATGTAAGCCTTCGGCAAAGCCCCATGATTTTCGGCATAAGCGCGAACAAATGCGCGCAGGGTCAGCGTCCTGTGCGCCGATGCCTCCTTTTCGACCGAAATGCCGATCTGAAACGGAGAATGATCGCCCACACGCAGCGAAGCAAATCCCTCGCCCAATCCACCAGGCCCGGCAAACAGATCGACAATGCCGAAAGTGGCTGGCAAATCAGTGTCCTCTCGAATTCAGATCATTGGCTGTATACCAGGTCCGACAGATGAAGCCAGGAGGCAAATGACAGACATCGTTGACAGTCAGACCCGCTCCCGCATGATGTCCGGGATCCGTGGAAAGAACACGAAGCCCGAACTGGCGCTGCGTTATTCCTTGCATGCGCTTGGCTTGCGGTATCGGCTGCACGCAAAGGGCGTTCCTGGCAAGCCGGACATCGTGATGCCGAAGTACCATGCCGTCATCTTCGTGCATGGTTGCTTCTGGCATCGCCACGCAGGCTGCCGCTACGCCACGGTTCCGGCAACGCGCCCCGAGTTCTGGGGGGCCAAGTTCGATGCAAATGTGATGAGGGATGTAGCAGTTCAGTCCGCTCTTCGGGAGGCGGGCTGGCGAGTCGGAACTGTCTGGGAGTGCGCCCTGCGGACCGAGACCTCCGTTGCGCAAACACGGGAGATGGTGGCGGCATGGCTTCATGGCAGTGACTGTACTTGTGATCGGTGAGGTGGAGGCCCGAAATGCGCCATGCCCCAAACCTGATCATGCGTCGTGATACTAGATCTGGGATATGCGTGGCATGCACTGGTTGAACGGTCGAGTGCAATGAACATTGAGCCATGACCGAGGTAGTGGCCGATCTCGGCACAGGCCGGACGCGATGTTGTCGAGCATGCATCGCAAGAAAGCGAGGGTCCGTCAGAAGCTTCTGGTGTCATGTCCCACCTGAAGATCGAACTCTGCAACGCCCAACCAAGCACGACCAGCCTCGCGCTAATCGAGATGAGGTCGATTTGAGCGGGGTCATCACAAATCACTGATATTGCTTAAATTTAACTACAATCACAGGCGCCACAGAGCGATGATGTTTGAACGAAGGTTATGCAACTCACCCACGGAGAAATTCCATGACTACCCGCCGCGTGACGCAGAATGACAAAGCCCTCGACGCCTTCATGACCACCAAGTTTCAGATCGACGCGATGCTAGAGCGCCTGAAGGCGCTTAGTGACGATCATTTCGAGACCCACCCCGACGAGATCAACTGGGGCCATGTTGGCTCCCTGAACCACTACGCCAGTCTGCTGCGCCAGATCACCGACAGTGCCTTCAAGGAGGGCGAACATGCCGATTGATCCCGCCCAGCGCCACCAGATCGAACAGGACGCGATCACCGCTATGTGGGAGGCCGCACGCCTCACCGCCTGCGACCACGCCATCGCCCTGTTGCGCGAGATCGCCAGTCGCGAACGCGATGACGATGACTACGTGATCATCGGGACGGATCCCGACGGTCACAACGATCAGATGTCGCGCATCGCTGCCTTCCTTGCAACGCACGACAGATAGATGAACCCCGCCATGACCAAGCTAACCGAAACCCAGACCATCATCCTCAGCGCAGGGGCGCAGCGCCTCAACAAAATCGCCCTGCCATTGCCCAAGGGGCTGGCCGGTGCGGCGGCGAAGATGGCTGTCACGAAGATGATTGAACACGGCTGGCTGCAGGAGGTCGACGCCAATGTGCGCCGGAATGAGCCGCTCTGGCGCGAAACGGGCGACGGGCACGGTACCACGCTGGTGGTTACGGAGGCAGGATTGCTCGCCATCGGGATCGAACCGGTGGTGGTAAAGACAAGCGCGGCGAACTGTGGCGTTGCCAATGCCAAACCCGAGGTGAAACACCCTACACTGCGCACAGGAACAAAGCAGGCGCTGCTGATCACCATGTTGCGGCGGGCCGAAGGAGCCACGATGCCGGAGATTATCGCCGCGACGGGGTGGCAGGCTCATAGCGCCCGTGGTGCGATGTCGGGCGCGCTGGGCAAGAAACTCGGGCTGGCGGTGGTTTCTGCAAAAGAAGATGCTCGGAGCAGGGTGTATCGCATCGGCCAACCAGCCTAGTGTTTGGCGATCCAGCCTGCGACGCGGACGGTGGGTCATGCTTGCAAACACACCCTGGAAAAGCAGTCTGCAGTTCGAAGTGGTCGCATTGCGGCAGGGCGGCAGGAAGCACCTGCCAGATCCGAAAAGCAACTCGCGGCTGAAATCTGAGGCTTTCGAATCCCGGTGACAAGGTTATCAATAGCTCGGAAGCCCTTGTTGGCCTTTGGAATTCGGATGCTCGACGTTTGACCTTTGACCCCGCCCCTTTCCTTGCAGCTTGCGTTTCGATTGATCTGGAGGTCGATCCGAAGTCTGCGCGGATCTTTGCCTTTGCGGCGGTGTGGGGTGAGGCGGCGCTGGTTCACAAAGGATCTGTGCTGGACCCTGCGCTGGATCGGCTGGAGGCGCTCTGCGATGGGGCGGCGCATCTGGTTGGCCACAATATCCTTCGCCATGACCTGCCGCATCTGGTGGCCAACCGGGCGCGGCTGGCGGGGTTGGGGGCGGCCCCGATAGATACGCTGTGGCTGAACCCCTTGGCCTTTCCGCGCAATCCTTACCACCATCTGGTCAAACACTATCAAGATGGGCGGCTGCAGGTCGGGCATGTGAATGACCCCGAACAGGACGCGCGGCTGGCGCTTCAGGTGCTGGCGGATCAGATCTCGGCCTTCACCCGGTTGGGGCAAGAGGCGCCAGATGCATTGCTGGCCTATCACCATCTGACGACGCGGGGCGAAGCCTCGGCCGGGTTCGATGCGCTGTTTCGGTTCCTACGCGGTCCGGCACCCGGTGAGGCCGCAGCCCATGCCGCCATCCGTCGCTTGCTGGACGGCCGCGCCTGCGATCATCGGCTGGAGCAGACGCTGGGCCGCCTGTCTGACCCGCGCAATGGCTGGCCGATGGCCTATGCGCTGTCATGGATTTCGGTCGCGGGCGGAGACTCGGTCATGCCGCCTTGGGTCCGGTTGCAGTTTCCGCAAGCGGGGCGGATCGTGCGGCATCTGCGCGACACCAACTGCGGCGATCCGGGTTGTGCTTGGTGCGCGGAAAAGAACAACCCCAACGCCGCGCTGGAACGCTGGTTCGGCTTTCCATCCTTCCGCCCGCAGCCGGTTGATGACATGGGCCGCCCCTTGCAGGAGCGGATCGTGGCCGAGGCGATGGCGGGCAAATCGGTGCTGGGCATCCTGCCCACCGGCACAGGTAAATCGGTCTGCTACCAGATCCCGGCGCTGTCGCGGTTCGACAAGACCGGGGCGCTGACAGTGGTGATCTCGCCGCTGGTCGCGCTGATGGCCGATCAGGTGCAGGGGCTGGCGCGGGCGGGGATATCCAGCGCGGTCACTGTGAACGGCATGCTGTCGCTGCCCGAGCGGCATGACGCGCTGGAAAAGGTTCGGATGGGGGATGCGGCGATGCTGCTGATCTCGCCCGAGCAGCTGCGCTCACCGTCCATTCGCACCGTCCTGCAACAGCGCGAAGTCGGGCTGTGGGTGCTGGACGAGGCGCATTGCGTCAGCAAATGGGGTCACGATTTCCGGCCCGATTACCGTTATGTCAGCCGCTTCATCAAGGAGTTCTCAGGCGATAGCCCAGCGCCGGTGCTGTGCCTGACCGCTACGGCCAAGCCCGAGGTGGTGCGCGATATCCGCGACCATTTCCAGACCCGCCTCGGGGTGGACCTGACGCTGCTGGATGGCGGGGCGGTTCGAACAAACCTGTCCTTTGCCGTGCTGCCTACGCAAAAGGCGACCAAGCTGACCGACATTCTGTCTGCAATCGAGGCCAATCTGCCGCCCGAAGGCGCATCCGGTGCTGTGGTCTACTGCGCCACGCGGTCGGCCACGGAAAAGGTGGCCGAGTTCCTGAAGGGGCAGGGGCTGGCGGCGGATTTCTTCCATGCCGGGCTGCCGCCCGACCGCAAGCGCGATGTGCAAGAGGCGTTTCGCACCGGCCAGTTGCGGGTGATCGCCGCGACCAATGCGTTTGGCATGGGCATCGACAAGCCCGATATCCGGCTGGTCGTGCATGGCGATATTCCGGGGTCGCTCGAGAATTACCTGCAAGAGGCAGGTCGTGCGGGGCGGGATCGCGCGCCCGCCAGTTGTGTGCTGCTGTTCAGCCCCGAGGATGTGGAGCGGCAATTCTCGCTCTCGGCCCGGTCACGTCTGGCAAGGCATGAGATCGGTGCGATCCTGAAGGCGCTGCGGCGGATGGAGAAGCACAAATCTGGCGAGGTGGTGGCCACCCCGGGCGAGATCGTGCGCGAGGAGAAGGATCAGGAGTTCGAGCGCGACAAGACCACCGACGACACCCGCGTGAAAACCGCCGTGGCATGGCTGGAGGAGGCGACGCTGCTCAGCCGCGAGGAAAACCGGGTGCAGGTGTTTCCGTCATCCCTGCGCATCAGGTCGGTTGATGAGGCGGCGGCGATCCTGGAAAAGGCGCAGATCACCGGGGTTCGGCGCACCCAACTGATGGACCTTGTGCGCCATGTGATGAACGCGCCGGTCGATGCGGGAGTTTCGACGGATGACTTGACCGGAGCCTGCGGCTTGTCAGGGCGCGAGTTGCACCGGGCCTTTGCCGATCTTGAGGTTCTGGGGATCGCCAGCAACGACACGGGCATCACGGTCTATGTTCATCTTGGGGTCGAGGATGCCTCGGCCCGCCGTCTGGATCATGCGGTCCGGATGGAGGCTGACCTTATAGCCATGATGCAAGAGGCCGTGCCGGATGCCGAAGGGTCCGAGGCGCAACCTTTGAATCTGACCGAGACTTGTCAGGCCTTGCGCGACAAGGGCCATGCGCAGGTGCGCCCCGATCTGGTGGAAACCATTCTGCGCGGGATGGCGCAGGACGGGCGTGATCAGGATGGCGGCAGGGGCAACCTGACCCTGCGCAAGGTCAGCCGGAACACGATCTTCGTGCGGCTCGAACGGTCATGGCCTGTGGTCGCCCGGACTGCTGAACTGCGGCGGCAGGGGGCGGTGGCGCTCTTGGCCCATCTGACGGGCAAGGTGGCCAAAGGCACGCGCGGCAAAGACATTCAGGTCGAAACCACCCTCGGCGCAATGCTGGATGCGCTGAACGGTGACGCGCTGTTGCGGGCGGAGGTCAAGGACATGACCCGCTTGATGGACCGCGCGCTGCTGTGGCTGCACGAACAGCAGGTTGCCACCTTGGGCCGGGGCTTGACGGTGTTTCGACCGGCGATCACGGTGCATCTGAACCCGAAGGGCGGAACCTTTACCGTTCAGCACTTCGCACCCCTCGAAGAGCATTACGGCGAGACAACGATCCAGACCCATGTGATGGCCGCCTATGCCGAAAAGGGGCTGGAGGCGATGAATCAGGCGCAGCGACTTTCCGAGGATTACTTCGTGCTGGACCGCGACGCTTTTCTGCGCCGATGGCTGCCGGGCCGTGGCACGGAAATCCGGCGGCAGACCACCGGCACCTCATGGCGGACAATTGTGGATGCGCTGGACAACCCGGTTCAGGCCGAGATCGTACGCGATGACCGCGAACAGACCAACGTGCTGGTGCTGGCCGGGCCGGGATCTGGCAAGACGCGAGTGTTGGTGCACCGGATCGCCTACCTGATCCGCGTGAAACGCGAGGACCCGCGCGGCATTCTGGTACTGACCTACAACCGCCATGCCGCAGCCGAGATCCGCGAACGCCTGCGCCGCCTGATCGGGGATGACGCGGCGGGAGTGACGGTGTCGACCTGCCACGCGCTGGCGATGCGGCTGATGGGGGCGAGCTTTGCAGGCGATCACGAGGGCCCGCGCGATTTTGACGGCATCGTCATGCAGGCTGTTGCCTTATTGCGTGGCGATGGTCTGACCAAACCCGAGGCCGAGGCCCTGCGCGAGACGCTGATTCAAGGATATCTCTGGCTGCTGGTCGACGAATACCAAGACATCGGCCCCGAGGAATACGCCCTGATCGGCGCCGTGGCGGGGCGGTCGCTGGAGGATGACCTGCGCATCAGCCTGTTTGCCGTGGGCGACGATGACCAGAACATCTACGCCTTCGCCGGGGCCAGCATCGACTTCATTCGCCGCTTTGAGGCCGACTATGCCGCCAAACCGGTCTGGCTGACGGAAAACTACCGCTCTTCCGCCCAGATCATCGCGGCGGCCAATGCGGTGATCGCACCCGCCGCCCGGCGCATGAAGGCAGGCCATGACATCACCGTGAACCGCGCCCGTGCCAAGGAGATGCAGGGGGGAGATTGGGCGGCGCTGGACCCGGTGGCGCGGGGGCGCGTTACCCTGCTGGATGCGGGGGGCGATGCCGCGCAGGCGGTAGCTGCGCTGGACGAACTGGTACGCCTGTCCAGGCTGGACCCGGATTGGTCCTGGCGCCGATGCGCCGTGATCGCCCGCGACTGGCGGCGGCTGGAACCCGTTAGAGCCTATGCCGAGGCCCAAGGTACTCCCATCGACATGGCCAACGAAACCATGCCCAGCCTCTGGCGCCTTCGCGAAATGCAGGGCTTCATTCGTGCCCTGCTGGCTGATCGGACCCAGCTGCTAACGATTCCCGATCTGGTCGCCATCCTGAACGCCCAACCGCAGTCACGCTGGACCGACCTGATCGGCGAGGGCATTGGCACTTTGGCGCGTGAATTGGTGGAAAAGGCCGCCCCGGTGCCAGATATCATCCAATGGTTCGGCGAATGGGCGCGGGACGTGCGGGGCGAACAGCGCGGGCTGCTTCTCATGACCGCCCACCGTGCCAAGGGGTTGGAGTTCGACCATGTCGCGATCCTGAACGGCGGCTGGGACCGCCCCTCACGCGGCGAGGATGCCGACGCCCCACGCCGCCTGTTCTATGTCGCGATGACGCGGGCGCGGTCCACGCTGACCGTGCTGACCGACGGACCGCACGCCTTCGTGCAGCCCGGTGACGCTGTCCTTTCCCGCCGCGTCACCTCTGACGCCGCCGCCCTGCCGCGCGCCCGCCTGCGCTATGTGCCGCCGGACCCAAAGCTGGTGGACCTATCCTTTGCCGGACGCCTGCGGCCGGGCGACCCGTCGCTGGCCGCCATCACCGCCGCCAGCCCGGGCGACCCGGTTCAACTTATCCGCGATGGCGACCGCTGGCGGATCGACAACGCCCAAGGCCAAACCCTTGCCCGCCTGTCCCGCGCCTTTGCCCCACCTGAAGGCACCACTTTCCTGCGAGGTGAGGTCGCGGCCATCCTGAACTGGCGGCGCGAGGATGGGGACGAAGAGTATAACCACCTGCTCCGCCGCGACGAGTGGGAGGTGGTCTTGCCTGAACTGGTGTTCGAAGCAGGGGCGCAAGCATGGCGGATCTGAACGGTAGCTGACGTCCGTGCGCAGGCGTAGCATTGGCCAATCCATAACGGATCGAAAAGGGTGGCTTCCGCTGGCTGGATTCCGGCCAAGGTGGCTTCCGCAAAGTGGATTCCCTGGCTTCCGCAAAAGAATCCAGCACGCCAAGATCGTGATTAAGTAAGTCATTGATATATTGTAATTTACTGAGATGGCTTCCGCGAAGTGGATTCCGCCTGGATTCCCCGGTGAAACTGCCTGTCGCTAGCGATATGCCGCGCTGCGCCCCCCCGCATACATTCAGGGCCGGGGAGGAACCATGCCAAGGGGGGCAAAAGCAGCAACGATATTGATTGCCAAAACCTGATCAGCAGCCTCAGGAAAGGGCTGAAGGTAAATCCGACAATATGAGACGATCAAGCAGCATATTGCGCATTTCGCAGCTCGTCTCGGGAACTAGAAGACAGGCGTTGCACGCGGCGCCGTTCACCAATGAGCCATCAAAGTGGGCCTGTGGAGTGCTCTCGGAGCAAATCGGGTCGTTTGAGCAAACTTGCATCTTTTCGATTGCCGCGTCCAACAGCGTGACGATCTTGGGTGCCATTGCGACTAAGCCGCCCAGCGAACCCTGTGCGCCAGATGCGGATGTGTAGATCAGGATGCCGAGTCGACCGATGGCACCCTGTGTTCCGTCTGTAGGCAAAGCGTACACACGCTCCTTTATGGACGTAGCGGGGTAGCCGCACTGCAAGGCTATCTCGGACATTAGCGCGTGTGAAAGAGAATGCAGAAAGGTGTAAGCCCCGCCGGGGAATGTTGGGGAATTCTTGAATTTTCCCGCCCAGTCCTGGTAGGCCAAGCGTAGAGCGCTGATCCGCTCTAAGTTGAAACCTGATTGAACGATTTTTCCAACCGATGCTGGATCGAACTGCAAGAAGATGCCCTCGCCGTTCTGCTCGATTGCTGGAAGCCAATCTGCGTCGCCGAGACTGGCACCCTCAACGGCCAGAAGAACCTCCTCCAAGCTGCCATCCGACGCAACTGGGGCAGGCTCTAGCCGGGTAAACCCGTAAAGGCAGGTTACCTCCGTTAGCCGCTTGACCGCCACGACACGAGAAAGAAGTCGCTCAAGGCTGTCGCCGGTTTTCCACTCATGATCCAGTAATGTTGTCGCATGCAGTCGGGAGTCAATTGAGTTCGTACCTATCGTCGCTTTTCCGGAAGCCAAGATGTCGAACTCTGCGACTTTCGGCGAAGAACTTGGGACAGAGGTGTCGGAATCTGTGGTGTGTTTCAGTTCCTGAATTCTGGAAAAAAGTTCATTTGGGTCAACCTTTCCAAACAAGTTTGAAAGTGCTGGGCTGAAGCTGAGCACGCCTATCAGTTGATCGACACTTGTGAGAGGTGCAAGGTTGGCAAGGTTAGCCTTGATTACGTCGCCGATATGGTCGGCATCAACAGGTAGGGCTATGACGTTTGCTACCTGCGTAAAGTACGCATTCGTTGCACCGCGTACCAAGAGCTTTAGATTTTCATTGCAGCCGTTTGGGTCCACCGATTGATCGCCAAGCCAAGGCTGATGCCCATTGCACCCACCAAGAATACCCTCAGCAAAAAGGTACTCGAATTCAACGCGTGCACCGCAGTCGCATTCAATGGATAGGTCCTTTGGGTCTGCACTAGTGCCGCGATCCAAAAACCACATTGCAGATCGGCAGCCAGCTTGGCCTTGTCCACGATGAACGAGACCCCGCCAGTTGATATCCTGCATATGACCTTTTTTGCATGCCGCAACGAACCGCATCGGGGTGACACTGATAGTCTTGGTTCCATCCTTGAATTTTCCGGTTGCCCATTCAAGTTCCTTCCACTGGACCATTCGTCGTCGCGATCCGCCGGTCGATGGAGCTGTTCCAGAGTCAGGATCGCAGACAAACCACAGTGGAAAGACCAAGGCCGGGACATCACGCTTCATCCGATCCGCATCATTCGTAGCATAAGGCGGCTGACGAAGAGTAAGCCTCACTCCTTCGGCGAGCCGCCCACTTTGGGACAGGCTACGCTCAAGCATTTCCTGCAGTCGCGGTTCGACAATGATCCTTGGCTCTATCTGCTGTCGCCACAACGGTAGGCCACCGACGATGATCGAACGCGAAGGGAGGTCTATCATCGCCCCAGGCCCAAACCCCATGATCATCTGGCTTAGGCGAATTTCATTATCGCTCATTCTTTTTCCTTAACTCTTAAGTGGTCGGGCATTCGGACCACATATGTCTAGCCTGACAACAGGCTCAACATCCCGCATGGATCGACCTGCTGTGAAAAGTTGCCTCTCAGGATCAAGTGTTTTGGTTTGGGGATCCAGAACATCCTGCAGCAGGCTGTTTTGCCCCCGCCGATTATAACTAAGCCTTCCGCCGTTTTCTGTCTGCGATGAAGCAGTCCTCGCCCAGATATCTGCAAGCGACGCAATCTGGCGTTCAAGGGCGGCGGGCTCGTCAGTGAAGGGTGCCGCGCGATCCAAGATGTAGGAAAGCGCCCGATCATATACCGTTTCAGGTAGGGTAAATGCCCCGGCCGCTTCGTCACCGCCATACTGGCTATCAGCATGTCGAATAATCGCTACTATAACGGCAGCCAGAGCTCGATCTAGCGCCCTGTCGGCCCAAGGCGTAACGCTGGTCGCCTCGACGCCGCGGTAGAAACTCTCATGGAAATACCCAAATCGTTCATAGTGTGCGCGGTCGCGTGGTTTGTGGACGTTCAGCAGGGAAAGAACCAGACCGGGTCGCTGATGGTCACGCCCGACGCGGCTGGTCGCCTGGATGTATTCAGCTGTTGCCTTCGGTTGGCCCATAACCACCATTAAACCAAGCCTCGTGATGTCCAAGCCGACCGAGATCATGTTTGTTGCAAGAGCAACATCAACGGCGTCTTTTGAGCCCGCTTTTGAGTCGAGCCGTCGTTTCGATTTCGCTACATCGTCGGTGCTTTCGCGCGACGTTAGTTCCACCGGTGCTGCGATCTTCCGATTGGCAAAGGGTATATCGGCAGGGTTGATTCTTCGCCTTTCCGTGCCATAGCGCTGGGCGCGGTCACGCACTTCGTCTTCCACAATACGTCGAGCGCCACCCAACTCCCGTAACGCATTGAAATAGCACATTGCTGTCATATACGGATCAGCCGAGTTTCCGTCAGTGACCCCTTGCGCGTCGAACTCTGACTGAGCGGCAGCTTCAAGGGTCACGAGCGCGCGCAGGAAAACGAGTTTAGGTCCGCGCCCGAGGGCGGCCAAGCCAACGTATTTCCTAGCCGGATTTGCCTCACTGGCCGGAAGTGTTTCTGCGAAGAAGCTGTTGCGGCGGCTGATCCCTGGTGGCGGAAAGATAGCAGTTTCGTTTCGATCAAATAGGGCCCGGATCTGGGTTTGGGCACGTCGAACTGTCGCAGTTGATGCAACGATTTTGGGTCTGATCCGAACGCCACCTCTAGTCCTTGTCGCCAGATAGTCGATCGCTGTCTCATAAAGACCGGCAACAGTCCCGAGGGGGCCAGAAATTAAGTGCAGTTCGTCCTGTACGATCAGGTCTGGCGGATCAAGTTTCCAGCCGTTGTTTAGCCTCGCCCCGCTTCGAGGTTCGGATGCCCCGTAGAACCCTTGGCCATCAGCGCGATCAACGTGACCGAAGAATGCACCTGTCTGCCCGACCCAAGGTAGGGCCGCGAATTTGTCGATCGTTGCCACGATAAACGCAGGCAGTCGGCGATAGATTTCGTCGTCGGTAGCCAAGATTGGCAGCGCGCGATCTCCGGTGAATTCGCAATCAATATTCGGGCACACGATCAGCATGCGCGATGGCACCTGTTCATTCGGCCAGCATTTAAAGCTGGTATGGTCCAAGTTGGTGCCGCACCAAGGGCAGTTTCGGATCGGCGCGGGTGCGGGTCCGCTTCTGCGTTTGTAAGCCCGCAACCGCGTCACTGCGCGATCATCGCCGGTGTCACCTTTACCGCCCAGCCTGTTTGGTGATGCCGCAGAGCCGATCCACAGACCAATCTCGATATCCCAATCGCCGAGCATCCGTCGGCCCTGATCGTCTTTCCAGGCATCCGAACAACGCATCAGTTCCAAGGCACAGATTACGCCAGCGGCCCGGCCCAACTGATCCAGTGTCAGCAGACGCAGGGTATAGCGCATAATCACTGTCACCCCCGCACCCAACACACCCGATGCACCAAGCCGTCGCAGCGCGATGGTGTAGGCTGCAAGGCCAAGGTAGGCTTCTGTTTTGCCACCGCCCGTAGGGAAGAACAGCAGGTCAACGATTTCGCGGTCAGGGTGGGCTTTGTCGGTGAGGCCAGACAGGTTCACCAGAATAAACGCTAATTGGAACGGCCGCCATTTCAGTGGGTCAATCTCTTCAAGCGGCACGCCCCGCTCAGACGCGAAGCGGCGACGACCGGCGGTCTCCACCGCCTCGTTCATCGCAACAAACGCCGTGCGTGCCATGTCGTTGGTCAGCAGCAGCTCGATCCCGGCTTCCATACGCGCTTTGGTCTCAGTCTGGGCTTTGATCAGATCAAGTGCCATGTCGCGGCGGCGTGGTTCACTTGCGAACTGATCCGCCAAGGGGGATTGGGCGGCGATCCAGTCGCTATAGTGGCGGGGTAAATCAGCAAGGGCGGCGCGCAACGGCTCTGCCCCAGCGCGGGCGGCGTCGCGCAGGGCCACCATGTCAAAGGTCACTCCGGTGATGGATTCGTTCGGGGCAACGCGTTCTACTTCGGCCACCGGCATCGGCTCGGTGCGGACACGGCGAACCACGCCATCGGCATCGGCTTCATGCGCGCAGGCGGTGTTGCGGCCAGCAGCGTATTGCGGGACGTCGTGATAATGCAGGTCGTGCGTGCGCAGGTCGGCGTCGGTGGAACGATAGCCGGTCAGATCATAGCCCGCCACGATGCCTTGCGCACATTCCACTGTCATCCGCACTTGGAACGCATAGGACATTTCGGCAAAGCGGCGGTTGCGGACCACGGCACGGCGGTTCACGACGAAGACCGACAGCGACCAGATGTCCACATCCGGCCCCTCGGCCTGGCGCATCTTGGTTTTGCGGCAGATCATCGACAGGACCAATGCACCGGGGCGGTTGATCAGGGTTTTGCTGCCGGGCAGAACCTCGTCCCACTTGCCTTCCTTCAGCACCAGCTTGTGGGTCACATGCCGGGGTTTCCGGTTCCAGCGGACGTCGGGCATGGCGGTGCGGCCCTCGGCCTCCAGGATCGCTTCGGGGGGCATCGGCTCGGCGATGTAGTCGCCCCAGTCGAGTGTCACCGTCACCTCGGTCGCCGTGATCGGCAGGGCGGTGGACAGGCCAAGCGAGGTGGGCAGAAAGCGTTTGCGCGCGGAGTGGTCTTGGGCGGTGCCTTCGTCATCCGGGGCGGTGCTGGGCGCTTCCAGCCCGGCGAGGGTTTCCTCGGCCGGGGCGTCAACGTCGTCTTCGTCCAGCGGCGATGTGCCGTCCTGCGTGGGGGCGATCCATCCGGTCAGATACCATTTCGAGGGTTCCTCGGGCAGGATTTCCTCGGCCAGATCGGCATCTTCCTGGGTGGGATTGGGGCCGATCAGGTCACGGCGCAGTTTGGTCAATATGGTTTCGCGGACTTCCAAACTCGTCGTCATTCACTCGTCCTGTCAAATAGGGGGCCTTCACCAATATCCAGCGTGCTCTGCTTGGGCCGTTTGCCGGATTGGGCGCCAGAGTGCGGCGCGTCCGGTGCGGTTGCAATGGCGATGCCTTCATTCGCCTCGGCGGCGAAGCGGGCACGGTTGAGGTCGAGAAGGCGGGCAAGTACCTCATCGCGGAAGTCCGAGGGCCAGAACAGGCGGCCCTGATATGTGAATTCCGTCTCGGTTTCTTCGGTCAGAAAGACCGGATTGGCGGCATCGGCCAGATCGTCCCAGCCATAAGCGCGCAGCACGGCGCGGTCCATTTCGGCGTGTAGATCGCGCAGGCGCTGGATTTCGGAGTCGTAGTCATAGGAGTCGTGAAAGCGGTTATAGGTGGGGGTAAGGCCCTTGTTGGTGGCGATCATCAATTGCGCGCGGTAGTCGTGATAAGTTTGTCCTGCGGCTTCTAGGTCCGGTTCAGAGCCGAACCCGTCAGGAAATGGGAAGGTCGAGAAGCAATCAGAAACAGAATACCGCAAGTCATCTTTCATCGAAGATGAAAAATAGTTTGCCCAAATCTCATGTGGGCGCGATTGGAAAAGGCCAAAAGCGTCAAACGTCCGATAGGCGAAGATGACCGTTGAGTCTGCAAAAAGCACCTGCGTCGAAGATCGTCCGATTGCCAGTTTGGTCGAAACACGGCTTAGAACGAGCGCGTCGGGCAGACCTGTAATCCCCGCTGCGAGCGCGCCACCGAAACGCCAATGCTGCCACCATGGATGCGCAGCTACAGCTGTGTTTCGAGAGCTCAATCGTTCTGGCCTCACCTTTTTTGCAACGAGTTCTAGTAAGTCTGGCCAATCCGCTGCAACCGGTTCGGGATAATCTCCCGGCACTACACCGTTTCGAAGCCAATCCCGCCGCCGCTTTTCGCAAGCCTCGGTCCCCGCGTTCATAAACCAAGACTTCAGGGAGGAATCTCTTCGGAGCGGGAAGTCCTCAAAGTCGATCACATAGCGGTGGTGAAGATGGCGGGGATTGTTGTTCACCTCCTCGCCACCAAGATAAGGCTTGATACGTTGTGCATTTCGTGGGTCTTTAGCGATCAGCTGTTCCATATCGTCCAGCGATGAGGTTGTACCCTTGGACGCAGACAAGTCGTCAAAAGTGAATCCCATCCCATAGACGTCCTGTCCACGGAAAGCCTTCCCTTCGTTTGCAGCCAGCGGCATCGGACTGTCGTCATTGTCGCCGTTTACAAGGAACGCCGAAACCCGTGCCACCGCGCGCTCGTCAATCCGCATCGGCGGCACGTGATCCGGCTTCTTCACCCCATGCACCACCGACACGACCACCGCCGCCTCGCCCGGCCATTTCAGGCGCCGCACCGCGCGATACAGTACCGTGCCATGGGCGATCATCTGCCGCAGCCCGCTTTCGCGGGTGTCGCCCTGCGCGATGGTGTTCGACGCGATCAGACCAAAGCCGCCGCCCTTGCGCAACAACCCTTCTGCCCGGCGAAAGAAATGCGCCACCAGATCGGCGTTGCCATGGGTCTTGTCATGCACCTGTTGCAGCCACTGGCCGTACCCGGCGCGGTTGCCCTTTGCGATGGTGTTCTTGCCCGCAAAGGGCGGGTTGCCGACGATCAGGTCAAAGCCGGGATTGTCGCGCCCAAACACCTCGGGGAATTCGATCTGCCAATGAAAGGGTGCGATGGGGTGGTCACCGATGCGCAATTCGGCGGCCAAGCGTGCCGCCACATCCCAAGCATCGGCGCGGCGTTCGGTAAAGGCGACTTGAAACGCCTCAAGCTCCTTCTTGCGCGCCGTGGCTTTTGTGGCGGCAAAGAATGTGGATACCAAAGCATCGCCGACATTGCGGATGGTTGAGAGCGAGCGTTCCGCCTCACGCAGCCGCACCTCTTGCAGGGCCAGCGCCACATCATCGGGAGCCGTACGGATCGCTTGCCGCCCCTCGCGCCACTTTTCTACCCGCTCCTTGATATGGCCGATCAGCAGGGGTTTGGAGATTTTGGAATCCCAGGTCAGAGTGCCAATCTCGGCCTCGGTCAGGCCGACGAGACTGTCGCCGGATTTCAGGGCATGGTCGAGGAAGGTGAATTCATGGTCGCGCGCCAGAGTGGCCAGCCATAGGGACAGCCGCGCCAAGTCCACTGCCATCGGGTTGCGGTCGACGCCATACAGGCAGCGCTGGGCGACAAGGCGGCGCGCGTGCAGGTCTTCGTCCTCGTCCTGCGGCAGGATGGGGCGTTGGCTGGGGCTCCGCTCCCAAGCACGTGTCAACTCGGCGGCGAGCGCGCGGCAGGTTTCCACCAGGAAGGCACCCGAACCCATCGCCGGGTCGCAGACCTTGATATCAAGGATCTGATCGGGCGTCGGAGCGTCGCCGAGGTGAAGTAGCACAGGCTCTAGCGCCTCGGCCACGATCGGCTGGGTCAGGCTGCGCGGCGTATAGTGGGATCCGCTTTCGCGGCGTTCATCGGTGGGCTGCAGGATTGGCGTGCCCTTGGGGGCGGCCCGCTTGTGCTGGGAGGCGCGCTCATCGACGATGGCATCAAGGGCGGCGGCCAGAGTTTCAACCGAGGTGGCGTCCTTGAGTGCATCTTCCTGCCGCTTGGTCAGATTTGAGCGCTGACATTCCTCTTTGAGGTGTTTCTTCCGGTCAGCGGGCTTGCGGGCCAGCAACGCGTCGAGGTCGACATAGACCGGTGTCTTGTTGTTCTTGCCTGCCTTGATCGCCAGCATCGGGCCACTGGCGCGTTCGACACGGAACCCCATGACGGTTTCATAGACCGAGCCGATCTGTTCGACATCGAGCGCCTTGTAGGACAAGCGTTCGCCTTTCAGGGACAGAAGCCCTTCCAGTACATTGAGGATGCAATCGTCGGAAATGCGCAATACGCGGGCCTTGTCGTCCTTGGCCGTGCGGCCCTGCAGAAACAGAAAGACATCCGGATCGAACAGCCGCCCGCCACGCGACCTGATAAAGCCGCTGCGATGGCCACTGTGAATCATGCCGAACAGCGCCAGCAGACGGCCCCATCCACCAACCCGTTCATCCATGGTGTCCGGGTTTAGCGCGCGGTCTTCCAGCAGACGGTCATAGAGGCCACGAGCGGAGTAGTTTTCGTCATAAAGGATGCGGGCAGAATCCTCGGTCATCGAGGGCAGCAACTCGCGGTCTTCGGCAAAAAGGACAAACACCAAGCGGAGGAGGACGGTAAGCAGGCCTTCATAAAGCTGGTCGGGGTCTTCGTCAGCAAGGGTTTCGATCAACTCACGGGCGTCGTCATCAGCGAGAAAACCGCGCAACAGTTCGTGCAGGGCACCAAGGACTTGTTCAGCAAGGGTGATCGAGACGATTGCTTGCGCCTCTCGCGAAGCTTTCAGAACTGCGTGCAAACGCATGTTGGCTGGGGCTGTGAACAGGCGGTCCGTGCCCAGCGCCGACTTAAGCCCACCCAGCATGGAACGGCCAGCGACCGAGTTCAGATCATGCAGAGGCCAGCCGATCCAGCCTGCTGTTTCACCCCGTGGTGCATAGACAAGTCGCAGCTGCAGGTCGGAAAATAGAATTCCAGCCTCGACGCCGCTTTCGCGGAGCAGGCGTTCAAATCGCTGCTGGGGCGATGCTTCCCAACCGTCAAGTGCGCCGCGGGCGTCCGGATCAATTCCCGGGCCCTCGGAGCGCACAAGTAAAAGCACTCGATCATCTGCACGAGTGTCGATCAGTGCTAAGTCGGCGGAAAGCACGGTGTCCAGCTCTGGAAGAGCCAACGTCGCAAGTTCCGGCAGAGATGGGCCACCGGGAGCGCCAGCGAGACGACTGACCGGCCAGCCAAGGGCGGACTGCAGAAATCCCAATGGATCAGCAACCGCTGGTTCGTCGCGCGTAGAGGCCAGATGGGCGGCAACCTCTTGACTGTCAAAGCGCGTTTGCTGAATGGGACTGATGCCAAGATCTTCAAGAATGGGTCTGGCAAAAACCAACCCTTCGCGCTGGACATGATCAAGCCATTCAAATGGCGCGTATTTCAATGGCTCTGCAATGATCATCAAGTCGCCTCCGGCCAGAGATAAATCAACCCTACCGGTTCAAGACGACAAGCGATGACGTCAAAGCCTTTACGGATTTTTTCGGGCTCAACGTCGATCTCGTTTAATAAGCGGTCCAGCTTCGCCTGCCAGTGTCTACGGTCAGCATCTACCTGGCGCTGCTCTTCGAAGTTGAATTCACTCTGTTCTGGTTCGTGCGCTCGTTTCTGCAGGCGTGCGCGCTGATTGATCAGCAGCTGACGCATGCTCTCCTCTTCTTTCCTGCCAAGCTCGTGTAGCTGTTCAGTTACAGCTTGGGCTATCGGGGCCGAACGAAGTTCGAACTCAGAGCGCAGGCTTGCAACATCGCTCTTTCGGCGACTCAGGGCCTCGGTCGAAATGGCTTCACTCGCCGCTTTCCCATTCCGAAGTGAATCGTCGAGGCTCGTCAAAGTGAGTGCCTCAGCATCCAGTCCTTGGCGCAGCAGGCGCAATTGTCCATCAGCACCAATGCGCCCTGTTATGGGTATGACTTCCTCGTGCAGGCGTACCCCTTTAGGCCCGTAGAGCGACATTCGACCGAGGAGGACGACACGCCGCTGTGCGTTGGGGACGAGGAGGACACAAGCGCGGTTCAGGCGGGTACGGAAGCCCTGAGAGACAAACCGAGCTACCAGTCGCCGAACCAGCCGATGTTCGACATGCAGATGGCAAACTTCGGGTGCATCTCTTTGATCAGGCAAGATAACTGGATCGAAGGATAATCGCTTTAGCGGCTGTGCTGCCCTCCACTCGTTCAGCTTTTGTCCCTTAGCGGGTGGAGCAAGACGTAAGTCATCCAAGATGGGTGCCCATCCTGGCCCAGAAAATACCGGATCGTTTTCCTTGATCGTGAATACCTTGGCGCTGGGCACTGCCGACACTGACGAATCTGTCATCTGCCCACCCGCTTGCGAAAGAGCGATTCCAATGACTTGCTGAAGATCGCCGCCCTCAATGCCAACGCGCCGACGTGAATCCTCTAGCGTCTTGCGAAGTTTGGCATTCTGCTCGCCAACTATCTTGCGGCGTTTTTCTTCGCTGCCATTCAAAGCCCGAATCTCGTCGCGATATGCAGCGGTTTCGTCGTCACTCTCCAGCTCCGCCACCAGTGCTACAGCCCTGTCGCGTCTGATGCCCTCGGACGTCAGACGTTTCATCAAGCGATCTTCGATAACACGACCGACGGCACCAAGCTCATTCTTTATTCGCTCAGTCTTGCGAACCAATGCAGCTTGTACAATGTCCGTGGGACGTTGTGCGTACCTGAAGTAGCGGCAGAATACCGTTGGTGCTGGCTGCAACTTTCTGTCGATGCGACCATTCCTTTGTTCCAAGCGCGATGGGTTCCACGGAAGGTCAAAATGGATCAGGTCATGACAGCCCTTCTGAAGGTTGATCCCCTCCCGCGCCGCGTCGGTGCAGATCAGCAACCTCAATGGGCTTTCGGACGGGTTGCAATTGAAAGCGAATTTGATGCGCTCCCGATCATCCAATGAAGTCATACCAGTGAGGCTTGAAACGTGTTTTTCAGGATCGAAGTCATCAAGAAGCTCAAGGAGGCGATTTTGTAGCCACAGCCGCGTATCTTGGTACTCTGTGAAAACAATTAACCTGCGGTTGTTCCAATACCCGTTAGATATCATGTTCTCACGAATCCAAGATGCCATCCATCTGACTCGAGCATCTGGTTTCAGGCTGGCCTTGCGTGCGACTTCCAACATCGATTTCACGAATGCCTTTTCGTCTTCGACGAGTGGTTCTGTAGCCCCTAAGAGACCTACCTTGGTTGCCGCGATAACGAGGCTCGGATCATCATCAACGTCATCGGTTGTGGACAAAGAATAGTTAAGGTCATCCTCATCAAGCCCGTCCACCTCCTTTCCATCTGCAAAGGCCGTCGCCAATGAACTGAGCGTTGAACGCTCGGATTCGGTGGGAGCTTTCATGGCCCGCAAATGAACTTCGAGTGTTTTCTTGAACGCTTCTGGCGATGACAGAAGCCGCTGCTGTAACCCGGAAAATATCAGCTTACCTTCCGCCCGTGCACGGGCGGTCATGGCGTGAAGCCGAGCGTCTCGCATCGCGCCATAGGATTCCAGCATTTCCGAGAGCTGTAAATCAGCAGCATCAATTGCCAAGCCATCAATTTTGATTTCTTCGACAATACGTTCTGGAAAATGTTCGCCCAGCGCACGGAGATCTGATTTCAGCCGCCGAACCATAACGGGTTCTAGATCGGCCGTCTCCACAGGAACTCCGCGCGTAAATCGGTGTGGATCGAGAATTTCAAGAAGTGCGGTGAAACTATTTGAATGCCCATTGTGCGGCGTTGCACTGAGGAAAAGACGATGTTCAAAGCCTTGGGCAATATCGCGCACTGCCCGAGTGAACTGGCTGTCGATCGCATAGCGACTTCCGCTGGCTGGGGCGGCATGATGGGCTTCATCAAGGATCAGCATCGAGTTCGATCGCATAGGCCCGAGGATCTCTCGCAAGCCCGAAGCGTAGGTCTCGTCTGCAAGAAGTCGTTGAGATACTAGAAAGCAAGATCCAGAAGCCCATGGATTGGTACCGAACCCGCGCCTACGGCGAATCTGAGCTAAATAGTTTCTGTCGAGAATGGTTGCCGCTATCCCGAATTTCTGGCTAAGTTCTTCATGCCATTGCATAGTCATGGACGGTGGGCACGCGATTACCACAAAATTCACCCGACCGCGTAGCATCATTTCCCGCAGTACGAGCCCAGCTTCGATCGTCTTTCCCAACCCCACGTCATCAGCAATCAACATGTTGACCCTTGGTAGCTCTAGTGCTTTTTGAAGCGGAGCAAGCTGGTAGGGATCAAGTCGTATTCCTGCACGAAATGGCGCCTGGAATAGCCTTTTGTCTGCGACCGATGTCGAATTCCAATCGACTGTTTTTAGCCACGCGGAAAAAGTAGCCGCAGTGTCTGTTCCCGATGATCCAATTGCACCCCAAAGGGAATCTGTCGCTGAATGTGCCGAAACCTCCGCATCCCAGATTACTGTCGCTTCTTCGCCTTGCGCATCGTCTTCAATGCACGAAAGATGCAGGACGTTCAGGTCTTTTGCGAGGATATCCGCACCTTGTGACAGCCACTTCCGACCTCTGAGTTCGACAAACTCACCAAACTCAATGCTGTCGAATGGTTCTTCGTGCAAATTCCAACTCCAAAACCCAACATACAGAAATACGGTGCTTACCCAAAGGCCGCCAATCACCGACGCCTTTTTCTAAAATAAAATTGCATTGTGCTGGGTCAGATGCAATGGGCACAGACGCACTAACTGGGTCTTTAAAGTGGGTAGGCTCAGAACGGAGGTGGCCGCTTCCATGGCCGCATCTTCGGCATCGCCGCCGTCACATCGACATCCCGCATCATGCCGCCTACCACCAACCCGTCGCGAACCCAATCCAGCGCTTGCCACCAATCCTTATAGCCGCGCCGCGCAGACGCAATCTGTTCCGGATGCGGCCGCCAGGTCACCGGGCAGGCCAGAACCTCGATGGTGCGCCATTTGCCTCGTGATAGCACCCGTTCAGTGCCAACCACTATCGTCGTCGACCTCTCGCCGTGCTGATTGCGCTTAGTTTCCACAGGCACACATCGCGGCACGACGCCGGGCATCCAGTCGGGCGTCAGCCCGGCACGGGCCAGTTCGGCCACGCGGATCGCCATGCGGATGCCACCGAGGCTGTCGGGCATGCCCGCGACAGTGGCGGCAATCACCTCTGCGTCCGCGTGGGTGTAGCTGCCCATTTTGTGCTGCCCTCCGTCGACCTTGCAGCCCAGCGCACCACGCTGCATCAGGACGTACTCGAGGCCGAACCCGAAGCCTTCCTCAACCACATCTTTCGGCGGGGGCAGTTCCAGCTGCGCCTTTTCAACCCGGAACGCCCATTCCAGCGCTGCCTGCACGCCCAGCGCGCGTTTTATCTTCGCGCCACCGGCGCGGCCAATCCGTCCCTGCATGCTCATGGCAGCAATCCTTCAAAGAGGTTCATCTGCGCCGGGCCCTCCGGCTCTTCGCTCGGTCGCCAGATCCACGGGCCCGAGGCCATGGGCAGCTGCGAGAGAGCGCCACGCATGTGCCGCTGCCAATGGGTGAACTCCATTGCCGAGCAGGCGCAGAGCGCGTGACCGATGGGCCAGCCCATCAGCCATCCGACGAAGAGCGGATTGAGCCGCCGCCGTGACCGGGCTTTCAGAATCCGCCGCGAGACGACCGGCTCATGCGAGGCAATCAGAGAAGCCCACAGCGGGCGCGAGATCAGGGCGTGGGGCGAGGACCGCCGACCATGCGGCGTGATCGCCGGGTCCGGGCGGGTGAAGCCCTGTTCCGCCCGGTAATGCAGGATATCCATCCGGCTCTTGCCATCCGCCCGCGTCACGCTCGCCGCGCTGCTGCCCTTCCAGTTCTGCGCGGCCGGTGTTGGCCATTGAATCGCCTGCGCAGAAAGCTTCGGCTCGCCCCGGCTGTTGATCTTGCCGCGCAGCCGGTCGATCTGATCGTCTGCCACCGGGGTCTGCCATTGCGCCGCCTGCGCTGGCAAGGGCGGTATCCCGCCCGACCCGTAACTCTGTCTCGGCCCGCCCTTCGCGCCATCTGTCGCCTTGGGTGTCGACCAGTTCGTGATGCCCAGCGCCAGTGCTTCTACCTTGCGGGTGAAGTCGCTGTTCCCAGCCGGGTTGTAAGTTGCCGTGCCGGGATGCAGGCTCATCGGTGTGGGCCAGGATGAAGATGCGCAGCCGCTGGTGCGGCGCGCCGACTTCTGCCGCAGAGAACAAGCCCGCCGCTGGCGTGTAACCCATGTCCCAAAGCTCTCGCAGCACGGTTTCAAGGCCGAGGCTGACGTGACCGGAGACGTTCTCGAGGAAGACCCACTCGGGAGCGCATTCGCCGATGGCGCGGGCAACATCTGGCCAGAGGTGGCGGGGATCGTCGGCTCCACCTCGTTTTCCGGCCGCGCTGAAGGGCTGGCAGGGGTATCCGGCGAGGACGATGTCGAAGGCACCGAGGAAGGGCCGGGCATCGAAGCTGCGCAGGTCGTCCCAGATTGGTGCGGGCGCGAAATACCCAGCGCCCTGGGCGGCGATGAGCACAGTTCGGGGCCAGTCCTCCCACTCGACGAAGGCGCGGGTGTGATAGCCGGGCTCGGCCAGCATGAGGCCCATATCCAAACCTCCGCCGCCTGCGCAGAGGGACAATCCGTGCCGGGGACGTGACACCAAGCCATTCACAGGATCCCCCGCTGACGCAGCCTGTCGGTCGTCACCAGCTTGCGGGCCAGCATCGCCTCGCAGATGGCGTTGCTGATCATGCTCGCGGGCAGATATTCGTTGGAGTTGACCTTGGCGGCATAGAAGGCCGCCAGTTCATCCGGGCTGGCTGTCGGCTTGCCTTGCCCCTTTCGGCGCTGCTTGGCTTTCAGGGCACTGCCACTTGCAGTGACCATTTGCGCATTGCGCTGGGCGGCGCGTTGCATGACGCGGTCGAGCGCTTTGGGACCATCCGGCGGTTCGGGGTGATCTGTGCGGCTGTCTTTCGCTGCTGCGACGATCTCGGCCTCGGTTAGCCCCAGCTCTGAGCGCCAGCGCTGGACGTGCAGCCGGGGTGGTGAGCCTTGCCACCAGCCGGGCAGAGCGGCTGGGTCCAGGCCCAGCGCCAAAATCAGTTCTTCGAAAAACTGATCAATTTCGATCTCGCGCGCCTGCGCGTCCTCCTCCTCCTTTACTGGTTTACTTAAAGGTTCTCTTACAAGGTTAGTGTCCGGATTCCGGACACGGCTTTGGTCATTTTCCGGACACGGGTCGGGGCAAAATCCGGACACGGCTTCTGGATCAATCCCGTGTCCGGATTCTGGACATGGCTCAACCGAAACGCGGACATCGGAGCCGATTTCACCAGCTGTGTCATCGCTGTGATCAACGGGCGCAAACCCGTGTCCGGTTTCCGGACATGGAACTACATCAGCGCGTGTGAAGCCCCGCTCAAAGCCCAAGATGTAGCGGGTGGGGAGTTGGCGCTTGGTCACCGGATCAATGCGCGGCACGCGGCGCAACAAGCCTCCGGCTTCCAGCTGGCCGAGGTGTTCATTGAGCGTTGACCGGCTGATCTCGCAATCATGGGCCAGCCGCGCCTGCGAGGGGAAGCAGCCGTAGTCCGGATTGAACCGGTCGCACAGATGCCAGAGCACAATCTTGGTGGTGGGTTTCAGCCCGCGCTGCTTGATGGCCCAGTTGGTGGCTTCATGGCTCATGGCGCGGACCTCCCAATAGGGGCGGCGATGCGCGTGGTTAAGCCGTGCTCTGTCAGCGCGCCCAGCGCGTCGTCGAGACTGCGCACCAGCGCCCAGCCAAAACCCTGCGCCAGTACGGCATCGCGAAACGCCTCCTGCGCGGGGCGCAAGCGACCCTTTGGGGCTTTGAGCTCAAGGAACAGCACGCGCCCGTCGCAGATCACCATCAGATCGGCAAAGCCCGCATGGACGCCCATGCCAACGAGGATCGCCTGACGCTTGGCACCGCGAGGACCGGGTTCGGTCACCTCATTGGCGCAGTGATGGATGACGGCAGTGCGGTGCAGAACGGTGCGCAGCGCTTGCACGACCGCACGCTGCAGATCAGCCTCGGGGGTTCCACGGCGGTTCATTGCCCTGCCTCCCCGTTGCCCTCACGCTGGGCCTGCCGGATCGGCCGCCGCGCGTCGATCACCAGCAGCAGCGCACGCGCATCTTTGCGTTCACCGTCGGTCTCGCCATGCGCGGCCAAAACGTTGCAGGCGAGCCGGATCAGGTGGTCGCTGTGATGGGCTACATCGGCGATGACGGCCCGGGCCTCGGCCACGCGGTCAGCGGGCCATGGTGCGGGGAGGAAGAGAGGCGCGGTCATGACCGCCCCCGCGATTTGCGCACCGGATGCACTTGTTCCTGTGCGCGGATCCAGTCTTGAACGGCGATACGCCGGTAGAGCGCTTTGCGTCCTATGCGTGTGCAGGGTGGCCCCTGGCGGCGCGCCTCCCATCTGGCAAGCGTGTCGGATGTGATACCCAATTCGCCTGCCAACTGCTCGCGGCTGATCCAGTCCGCCAGCAGGTTCAGCGGTTCATGCGGGACTTCATGTTGGGGTTGTTTCATAGCTGCTCCAATTTCCTCTGTCCCCTCTCTTGGGGGCAGGGACAGCGAAGCAGAGCGAGAGAGGCGGAAGACAGGCGGAAGGTGGAATTGAAACCCGCCGACCAATTCCGGTCCTTGTTTTAATAGGATTTCAGGCTGTTTGGGTTGAGTGCGAGACCGCCACCGCGCGCCTGACATTTTCAATATCGGAAGGTCTTATGCGCTGGTCACAGGACCAAACTGCTCATTCGTCCTGGCAGGTCAAATTGGCTGGCACTTGACAGTGATTCGCGGGATTTGCGCGGTGCGGAATTGACGGAACGACCAATTCCGGTCCCGCGCCGCCGACATTCAACGGCATTCAACAGTTTGTTGCGGCAACCGGCTGCATAGGCCGACTATCACGGGTTCGTGATTGCCTGCTCGCCCATAGGTTGGGTATTCTGGCAATGAGCAGCAAACAAGAATCGAAAAACACGAACACAGTCAGGCGCCAGCATCTTCTGCGATGCGGTTCTGGCCTACAGGCGGTTTTCCTCGACACAAGGCTCAGCAGCCAATCCCCCGCATGCGTTGCATCGCGGGCTTTTTAATCCCGCATTCCGACGGTTTTGGCCGAACGATGCCGCATGTCTGGAAGGATTCTATCTATGCCACTGCCGCCTATCGCCTTTTATTCGATCTATGAACTTTCAGCGCGCTGGGGCTGTCCTCCAGCCGATGTCGCGGGCTGGGCCGCAGCCGGGCATTTTCAGGTTCTGGCAGGCATCCCGCCTGTCAGTTGTGGTGAAGAAACCGTCGCGGGGCTGGTCGAAGTTCCGATTGCAGAGCTGATGCCGATGTTTCGTCGCTATGGGCCCAGCGATGAACTCTGCCGCCTGAAGCGCGTCCTGCCACCTGGAAGTAAAGTCTGGCTGAAAGTGACCGATCCAACTGATGGCATCCCGCTTCGGTCGACGGATCTGTTGCTGGCAGCACATTCGGTGCAGGAGTTTGAGGAGGAACGCGATTTGCTGCGCCGCCCGCCCACAAACACAGGTGCGGCACCCCGCTATGATTGGGATGCAATGTACGCGTGGTTGACGTGGTTCTTGTTCGAGAAGGGTGTGCCCGAGACGCAAACGGCGCTGGTGGCGCTCGTACAGGACTGGTTCGTGCAAAATTCACGGTCGGGGGATGTCCCGGATGAAAGCACGATCCGTAAGCGGCTTGCACGACTTTGGCGCAAACTGCGCGGTGAGGAACCGGTGTGAAGGTCACGCAGACTTCGGCAGCCCGCCTTCATCCTGCGCTGCGCCGTGCACAAGGCGCGGTCGCGGACGCAGGATGCTGGCCACGGTGTCAACGCCAGCGCGCAGCGGTGAGTCCATCAGGTGTGCATAGCGCTGCGTTGTCTGCATCTGGCTATGGCCCAAAAGCCTGCCGATCATTTCCAGTGACGCACCGCCGCTGACCAGAAGGGAGGCGAAGGTGTGGCGCAGATCGTGGATGCGCACATCAGGCAGATCCGCCTCTTTCTGGACACGCGCCCAGAAGCGGCGGATTTCGCGCACCGGCTGGCCAACAACTTCACCGGGGAACAGCCATGGGTTGCCGTTTGGAACGACTAGTAGGCGCTGTCGCAAGATGGTCACGACCTCTTGCGAGATCGGCACACGGTGGATCTTGCGCTGTTTGGTGGTCGCGGCAGGTTTCGACCAGATTGCATAGTCGAGGTTGAACTGCTCAAAGCGCGCGGTGCGCACCTCGCCCACGCGCGCGCCGGTCAGCATGCACATCCTGATAATAGCCGCCCCGCGCTGATCCTCGGCGCTGTCAAGCACCGCCGCAATACGGGTCAGTTCCTCAGGGCCCAGAAACCGTTCGCGGGCCTGCTCAACGCGCCGGTGGAACCCCTGCGCCGGATTGTCAGTGCGCCATTCCCATTCCATGGCCAGCGTGAACATCTTGCGCAGCACCTCGCCCATGCGGTTGGCGCGGATCGGGGTCGGCTTGTGGCCTTGCAGCTTGCGGGCGCGGTTGTTGGGTTTTGCCTTGCAAGGGCGGGGGCGGCCTTCGGCAACGAAGTCAAGGAACCGGGCTACATCCGACTTGGTGATCTCTGTCACCAACTTGTTGCCCCATGCCGGTTCCAGCATCTTCCTGAGCATCGAGATCTGATCGCCAGCATTGTTCTTTGCTAGTTTGGGAAGATGTTCCGCGATATAGCGGTCGATCATGTCCTTCACGCGCGGGGCTTCCCGAAAATCCTCCCGCACGGCCAGAGGGTCACGCCCGTCGTCGATGGCGCGGCGCAACTCCTTGGCGCGTTCGCGCGCGGCCGTCACGCTCCAATCCGGCCAGCGTCCGATGTTCATGCGCCGCTGCCGCCCGGCATGGCGGTAATCTATGGTGAAGGTCCGCGCACCAGAGGACTGGACCCTGACAGCAAAGCCGATCACCTCAGTGTCGAAGATCTGATAGCTGACACCCGGCCGCAGCTCGGCATCGCGCAAAGCTTTCTCATTCAGCTTCAGTCTGTTGACCATGCATCCGGCCTCCTTATCCCTCGACACAGGCGTAGATCTGCGTCCTTATCAAGTCAGAGCATGGGGCATAGGGAGGAATGCAGGCGGAAGGTGGAATTGAAGTGGGTAGGGCTATTCCGGATAAAGAGATCAATGGGTTAAGCAAAAGCGGCCAGCGCCCGGTGGATCGCAAGTGAGGATCGAAAGCTGCCAGTTGAAGGCGCGCCATTTTACTGGTGCGGAGTATGACACGAAGGGACGGAAAGCTGTCTCTTGCGGCAGCGCGGCGTAATCAACCTTAGGCACAAAATAGTGGCCGTTCTACTGGGAGCTACACTTCAGGTATCTCATGAGAACTTACGTGCATTGCTCACGTCGACCTCATTTCGGATTTAGAAGCACTGACTGTAGCAACGCTGCATCTTCAGGCAACTGAGCGACCGATGTTCTGTAAGCCAATTTTGGGACCAAAGTGACTTTACCTTGAGACATCTGAATGCAATGGTTTCGCTGATGGTGGGTCAACGTTCGATGTCTTGTAGTGAGGAATATAATTTATGAATCAAGATAGACTGGCGCACAAGATTGAGCGTGAAATCTTCGAGAAAGTTTACGGCCTGTCTAGAGCTCAACCATGGTTGAGTGAAAAATCTGGAGAGGTTATGGAACTGCTTGAGCTTAGCGAAACAGCCCAGCAACAAGATCTGGTATTGAATCTACTTAATAGATTTCACTACGTATCAGACGCCAAACACAGGGCCGATCTAAAAACGCTAGCTGCTACGATTACTGAAGAGTGGAACTGTGATCCTTTCAGCACCCAAATCGTTGCCCTGTCAGGTGGTGAGCTCGCTGATAGTTCCTCGATGGTCGCATATGGCATCAAAACCGAATTAGCAAAACTGGGCAAATGGCAAACACACAACTTCTCTGACAGCTTAGCCATGACCCTTTCTAACATATCTAGGATGCCCAAGATTGTAATTGTTGATGAATTTGCTGGAACTGGTAGCGCTGTTAAAAAAAAGATTGAATACTTGCACACTGAGGCTCACACGCCGTTTTCAATTCGGGTTGGATTACTGACAGCAATGGACTCTGCCATCAACTTAATTGATCCCTTGGTAGAGAATCTTAGCTGTGTGAATAGCCTCCAAAGGGGAATAACAGATCACTTTTCGGGGAGTGAGCTGTCTGACGCCGTTAAGTCGATGACTGCGTTAGAGAAGCGATTGGCGCGGCGAAATGGGAGCAAGAAAATTCGCGACTACGAGTTTGGCTACAATCGAAGCGAAGCACTTCACTTTTCTGAGGCCGCTAACCCACCAAACAACAATTTTCCTATTTTTTGGTGGCCCAAACTATCTGGTTGCGGCACCGTTAGAAAACTGATCGCGCCGCGCATATGAGTGTACCTTCTTCAAAGCGTGAGATTTTGTCTGCACTATTTCATGCAGACGCATGGCTCGACCTTTATGAACTCCACGAAAATTACAAACTCTCTCCCGGTGTATTGGCTCAAAGCGTGCAGTTCCTTCAGGAGAACGGATTGCTGGAAACCGATGGAATGCGTGCCAAACTAACCGCTGAAGGAAGGGCGTGGGTTTTTCTTAACAGGAAGAAAATATTTTATTCAGTCAATCGCTTCTGGTCGCAGCCTTATACAAACGAAGAGCCGAAAGTTGATGGAAAAGACCCCTACATGCCGCGAATGAAATCAATTGATAAGGACTTTTTTCAAAAAAATGGTTGATTTCACGCGTAGATTCGGTGCAGTGATATGACAAGAAACGATACGGCGTTAGCACAAAGAGGTGCAATCGCCTCTGTGATTCAGGCTGCTGTTAACGTTATGGGACTCTGCTCAAGTGCAGTGTCCCATAACGTTCCTGCGGAACGTTATGACAAGTTCACAAGTGACTTGTCAGAAAACTGCATCACGCATTTTGGCAAAGCTGAATGCAATATATTTTTATGTAGCGCCGTATCGTCTCTCTTGCCGGAACGCTTTTATGGAGATTTCTGAAGCAAACGTCGACGAATGGCAAAAGTTCTTCGATGAACGTATAAAAAGGTCTGGACCTTTAGTTGATGGGTATCTTCGCTATGTCAGCCGGATCAGTGCTTCGGGTGTCCCGCCGTTGTTCGAACTTAGGCATATTTCGAAAATCTTGGGCATCGATGAGGGCTTGCTTGTAAGTATGATCAACAGAACAGATCAATTCTATCGGGAGTTTGAAATTGCTAAAAAGCGGGGTGGCGTTCGAAATATTGGCGTCCCATCACCGACACTTCTATATGTACAGAGGTGGATATTGTCTGAAATCCTTTCAAAGATGGAGACCCATGACGCGGCACATGGCTACATAGCAGGCCGCTCGGTTGTAAGTAATGCAAATGTCCATAGAAGCTCTCGGATGATCCTAAAAATGGACCTCAAAGAGTTCTTTCCATCTATTAAGTTCAAGCGCGTTGTAAAGATCTTCCTATCGTTCGGCTATCCGGTAGGCGTTTCTTTTTTCCTAGCATCGTTCTGCTGTCATAAAAAGAAATTGCCTCAGGGAGCAGCAACAAGCCCAACGCTTAGTAATCTGATCGCAAAAAGGCTCGACACATCGCTTTGTACCTATTCCCAAAAACGAGGTCTAATTTACTCCCGCTACGCAGATGATTTAGTTTTTTCTGGCGACAGGGTTGGCAAGGAAGATATCACGCAAATTAGTTTCTTAATTGTCCGCAATGGTTTTGAAGTGAACGAGAAAAAAACTCAGATAATTGGAGAGAATAGAAAAAAAATCGTGACAGGCGTTTCAATATCTGATGGGACATTAAATTTGCCCCGAAAGACAAGAAGAGAGATTCAGAGCCATGTCTATCGACTTGCTAAATTTGGCTACATGAAATTTTCTGAACAAAGTGGTGTTCTCGATCCTATGATCTATGAACGCGTACTTGGTCGCATAGGTTTTTGGCTTCAAATCGACCCCCAAAATCCGACTGCACATAAGTTACAATCTATAATGCAGCAGGAAATTTCATTGAACGAGCATCGCTTTGCTGGACTATTCCCAAGTCTTCCATCAGTAGACAGTTTTGCAAACTCCAAAGGGCACCGGTTAGAAAAACGGCTGCCACTGTAGCACAGCTAGGTGGCCTCTGGCCGTTACTTAAGTCTTGGTGAAAATTACAATACCTTTCGGCAGTCATCTGTTGGCCCTGCATTGCAGAACTGTTGTGCCCTCCAAATGTCCGCAAAGGGCCGAGACCGACATCAAAGTGTGCGGACACATGACCATCTGGGGTTGGGCTATGTGATTACTTTCGGCGGGTTGCTGCAGCTGCTCTTGTCAACACCTGGTCAACACGCAAACGTGGTTTTGGGCATATCGGAAAGCGTCGAAACCCGTTGAACCAAGACAGAGAAAGGCGAACTCAGTTTGAGATTTCAATGGCTTATCGGCTAAGTGTTTGAAATAGCTGGCTTTGGCGATTTCTCTGGGTTTCGGCTCATAACCTGAAGGTCACAGGTTCAAATCCTACTCCCGCAACCACTTTGATCGAACTAACGTCGATTTTTGCTTGAAGCCCTTCTTCGGAAGGGTTTTTTGCATTTTGGGCCAGGCCGATCATCGCCGTCAGCGCTCCGTCTAATGTAAGAACGATGCCATTGCTTCCATGCTTCACGGTGACGCGTTCGATCAGGCCACGTAGCGCTTCGAGCCCTTGAGTGCGGATCTCGGGATCCATCAAAGTTGACCTGCCCCCCGGTCGTCCCTCGGTCATAACGAGAGTCCTTGGTTTTGATAGTCGTCGGTTTCGGGTGTGGCAAGCGCGCCGGGTGATGTGAACCCTGAAAACGTCCTCGGTTTTGACTAGAGTTTTCCGGTAGATTTTCCTTGGCTGGGAGAGGAGCGGAAAGGCATGAAAGCATCGAAGTTCACGGACGCGCAGAAGGCGTTCATTATCAAGCAGAGCGAAGAAGGCACGACGGTTGCGGAGATTTGTCGGAAGGCAGGGATCAGTGCCGCGACCTACTTCAATTGGAAGAAGAAGTACGCAGGCATGCTGCCGACGGATATGAAGCGGCTGCGTGCGCTGGAAGATGAGAATTCCCGGTTGAAGAAGATCGTCGCTGACTTGGCGCTCGACAAGGAAATGCTTCAGGATGTTCTGAAGCGAAAGCTCTAAGGCCTGCTCGGAAACGAACGCTGGTTGACGAGA
>Ga0307487_1000209_pt1 | contig 48047 bp, 50 predicted proteins | sample CBIW12metaG_FD_203665 | JGI IMG/M metagenome (GOLD analysis project Ga0307487, IMG submission 203665) | Sea-ice brine microbial communities from Beaufort Sea near Barrow, Alaska, United States - CBIW 1.2 | ecosystem: Environmental > Aquatic > Marine > Coastal | place: USA: Alaska | collected... | reverse complement strand
CCGTCCCCGGACGGTGAGGCACCCGTCCGGATTACCGATACCCTCCGCGGCGACGGTCTCCCGGCCGACCTTCGTGGCGCAATCTACGAAGCTGCGTCGATGATTCCGGGTGTTGTTGTCACGGAAGATCAGGCCACGCTCAACGGCCGCACCAGAGTCTCCATCGGTCGGCTGGAACCCAGCAGCGGCCTGCGTCAAGACATCATCATCGATTCCAAGACCGGGGAGCTCATTGGCGAACGCTCTGTGATCGTCGATCCGAAAGAGGGGTCCCCGTTTCGTGCTGGAACAAGCGAGGGAGGGCCGCCATCACCACGACGGTCGTCGACGAGGCGCCCGCCAGCGGAAACGTATACGGCAATATGGGTCTCCCCGGCTAGGGCAGACATCATGACCGGGACTCCTACAAGCCATAAGCGAGACGTTGCAACTGCGAGGTCCGACGTAGATCCAGCCAGGATCGAGCTGCCGCCGACCTACTCCGTCGACATAACCTCGGTCTTCGAGCTGAATTTTGAAAGGCGCTGACAGCAAAAGCGCCGACATCCCGTAAGGGGTTCCCGTTTCGGGAGGGGTCGACTGCCGTGCATCCGCCTCTTTGCTGACGGTAGTGATTCGGGCAGGTGTCCCTGGTGAGGCAAGCTGGGTGCATGGGGGACATGGCGATTTATGTTGAGATCGAGATCCGCGCGACGGTCGACCAAGTTTGGCAACTAACCCAGGACGTGGATCAGCATCCACGGTGGGATCTCCGATTCAGCAGCATCACCCCGGTCGCACCGCTTCCGGCTGGCGGGAGCCGTTTCGTCTATGAGCGCAGGCTGTTGCTGCACACGATCACGGGGACCGGTACGTCCCTAGGCGACAAACAACGACCCGATGGCACACGGACGTCGGCACTGCGGTTCGCCACGGATGACCGGCTGTCACCGCTCCGGTCTGGGCGCGGTTACTGGCGATACATCCCTACATCTCACGGGACGACCTTCATCACCGGGTTCGACTACGACCCTGGGTGGGGGAAGCTGATCGACCGTTTGATCATGCGGAAGATCATCGGTTGGATGACCGCATGGAGCTTCGACCGGCTGCGCATCTGGGCCGAGACGGGGACGCCGCCAGAACGGTGGACGATCGCATCTGTCCTCGCGCTCTGGCGCCCAGCCCGGCCGAAGGCAGCGCGCTGTCGGCGCACACCACGGCGCGGCACTGCAATGGGACTGGCCCCGACATCTCTGCACACGCTGGAAGCACCGTGACGTCCATCTTTCAGCACGCCCTCGGCGCTGACTTCGACCGGCTGCATCCGATGCTGCAACGACGATTCGGAGTCGGCTTGGACGCCGGTTACGCCTGCATCGGTCGGGGCACGATGTTGCAGATCAGACGCGGACCGTGGTGGACGATCCCGTTCCTGCGGATCGGCAAGATCCGCAACATTCTCATTCCCGATGTCGGCAGGAACGCACCCTTCACTATTTGGAACTACCCCTACCTGGACCCCTTTGGCCGTGAAACCGTCACCTTCGTGCGCGAATACCAGGTCCGCGACCAGCCGAGCCGGTTCGACGCGACCATGGTCTTGAGCGACGGCAAGGTTCTTGACTACCTGGGTACGCACCAGCACCTAGCCGTGGACCTTGACCTGTCGGTCGACTCGGACGGTTCACTACGGTTGCTTTCGGGTGCTCAGCGCTTCTACGAGGGCCCTGTCGCGTTCCGGTTTCCCATGCTGTTCAGCGGGCGCGCCGAGCTGCGCGAGTCCTACGACGACGCGGCCGGCGTGTTCCGGATCAACCTGGAGGTGCGCAACCATGTCTTTGAATTCCTCTTCGGTTACGAAGGGGAATTCACCTGCGACTTTGTTCCAGCGTCTGACGCACCAGCCAGCCTCAAGCCACGTCGACACGAACGTCGCGTCTAGACAATGAGCTCTCTTGCTCACTTCAAAGGTGCAGGCTTTCGGACCGCGAAACAGCACTTCGCGCTGCGGATTCTGTGCGGGCGGGCCACACAGCGACGGTCAGAAGACAGGGGCATGGGCATGGGCATGGGCATGGGCCAACCGTTTCTCATTCTCATTCTCGTTCGTCCCGTAAGAGGTTCCCAAGTGACACGGCATCGGCGTGCTCGGCCGCTGAGTGGCTTGGCCCCAGATCTGTCGCGTTGGGCGTCGGCCTGCGGGACAGATGCAGGTCGTCGCGCCCGTGTGGGTGGGTGCAGTCGGGACCGCCGAAGAGATTCCAGGTCTGCGAAGGCCAAGTGCCGATGACGTCCGGTGCCTGACGGGAATAAGCCCATCGGCTGACTTGACGGTGATACGACCGTCAAGTAGCCTGAAGGGAATAAGACCGTCGCGAGGAGAGTGTTATGGCCGCACGTGGAGAAGTGAAAGGCCCCGAGGGGCTCGGGCGCATGCTGCAGCAAGGGCGCCTCGTGAGCGGGCTCACGCAGCGGGAACTCGCTGAGAAGCTGGAGACGGACCAGAAATACATTTGGGGGTTGGAGTCCGGCAAGAACACGATCGTGCTTGAGCGCATTTTTGCGATCATGCGCGAGACCGGCGTACGGATGTATATGGAGGTCAACGACCGGGAGGATGAGCCCCGTCCGGGCGGTGAGGACGAACGCCGTGGGTGACCTGCGCGTGGAACTCTATGGCGAGCTGGTGGGTCACCTGGTCGGCACGGACCGCCGCACCTTCGACTTTGTCACCGCGAAGAATGCCATCGACACGTTTGGCCTGGGCAGTACGATTCTCTCCGAGTCGGTGCCGTTCGACCTGATCAGCAACCGCAGCAGGGCGTCGCGTCGACGCAACTTCTTCGCCGAGCTCCTGCCCGAGGGCACCGCGCTCGACACTCTCGCCGCCGAGATCCGCGTTTCGAATGACGAGGTCATCGCGCTGTTGGCCCAGTTCGGCCGAGATGTCGCCGGCGCCGTTCAGATCTACGACCCGGAGGCGCCGGGGGAGCCGCGCACTCCTGCCCTCGCCCCGCTTGACGCGGCCGAGGTCGGTCGGATGCTCACCAACACGCAGACCGCGCCGCTGGGAAACCGGCCCAAGTCCGGCCGCACCTCCCTGGCAGGCGTGCAAGACAAGATCGTGCTCGCACGACAGGACAATCAGTGGTTCCAGGTTCTCGAAGGGTATCCGTCGACGCACATCGTTAAGCCGCCGTCGGTGCGCTTCCCGACGATCACCTTTGACGAGGAGTACGGCTTTCGTGCGGCCAAAGCTGCGGGCCTGACCACGCTCGACGCGTGGATTGAGAACATCGGCGGAATCCCCGGCCTCGTCATTGAACGGTATGACCGATCGCCGGACGCACCGCAGGGACGCATTCACCAGGAAGACATGAACCAAGCCCTGGGCGCATCGAAGAACGAGAAGTATCAGGAGTTGGGCGGGAAAGTGTCGCTCAAACGAATAGCGAATGTCCTCGGTCGCGACGGCAACCGTGACTCCGTCGAGCAGCTCCTCCGACTCCTGACTGTCTCGCAGGCCGTGGGCAACCTCGATATGCACGGCAAGAACATCAGCATGCTCCACCTCTCCGACGGCACGACGAGAATCACCCCGGCCTACGATGTTGTCCCGCAAACTCACCACGATAGCGACGGCAAAATGGCGCTGGCCGTCAATCGAAAATATGCCCACGCCGCCATCACCATCGACGATCTCATCGCCGAAGGCGAGTCGTGGAACGTGCACACACCGCGCGCGATCATCACGTCAGCGCTTGAGGCTGTGGACGATTTCGTCCGCTTCGAGACTCCCGTCGAGCAGGCGTATGTCGGGCTTCAGGACGACATTGCACGGTTCACGAGAAATCTTTTGGACGGACGCCCGACGGGCGGCGGACGCTAGCTGGAACTCCGCCCACGGGCTGTGATCAGGGGCCTGCGCGCGGCACCCTTGACGACATTAGGGCGCTATTTCGGGATGTCGGCCATGCTCAATGTCGCGGGAGGGTGCCGGGTCGCGGTGGCCCCGGTGTGGAGACTTGATGCACGCACGTGCATTCAACGTCGACGGTAGTTCGCTCGACTCGACAGCTTCGTTTTGGTGACGTACCTCGGTGGTGCCGCGGTGCCGCGGTGCCGCCCGGGAGTAAATTGGTGGGGTGGTCGACATCGCGCGCGAGCTGAACTGGGCAGGCACCTATGGCTACCTCGCCGAACGGATCGTGCGGGTGGCATCACTGGATGAGGCACGCGACCTCGTTACCTCCGGCGCCCGAGTCCGCCCGCTCGGCACCCGGCACTCCTTCAACGACATCGCGGACGGGCCAGGCTTACTGGTGGACCTCACCGGCTTGCCCCCGGCCGTCGAGATCGCCGCGGACGGGCGAAGCGCGACGGTCTCCGCAGGCGCCCGCTACGGCGTGCTCGCGCTCGAGCTCGAGCGACACGGCCTGGCGATGCACAACATGGGGTCCCTGCCGCACATCTCCGTCGGCGGCGCGACCGCCACTGCGACCCATGGCTCGGGCGTGGGGCTCGGGGCACTGTCCACGGCGGTCTCGGCGGTCGAGGTGCTTGCTGCCGACGGCGAGCTGCGCACGGTGCGGCGAGGCGACCGGGACTTCGACGGGAGCGTCGTCGCGCTCGGCGCTCTCGGCATCACCACGCGCCTGACCGTCGACGTCGAGCCGTCCTACCGGATGCGGCAGGACGCCTACTCGGATCTGCCGTGGGACGAGTTTCTCAACCATCTGCCGGAGGTGTTCGGAGCCGCGTACAGCGTCTGTCTCTTCACGGAGTGGGACGGCCGCGTCCGGGAGGTGCTGCTGAAGTCGCGGGTGCCGGACGGCGCGGAAGACGTCGAGGTCCCCGAGAACCTGTTCGGCGCCCAGCGGATGCCTCCCCGGGAGCCGTCTGATCGCGTGACCCCCGTCGACGGCAGTGTCGGTGCGTGGTGCGACCGGCTCCCTCATTTCCTGATCAGCGGCACCCCGTCGAACGGGTCCGAGATCCAGAGCGAGCATTTCGTCCCGTTCGTGCAGGCGGCAGCGGCGCTGGAGGCGGTGGCCGCGCTCGGTGAGCGAATCCAACCGCACCTGCACACTGCCGAGTTGCGCACGATGGCAGCGGACTCGGCCTGGCTGAGCCCGACGCAGGGCGAGGATGTGCTGTGCATCGCCTTCACCTGGCGGAAGCACGCGGAGGCGGTCGCGGCGCTGCTCCCCGACATCGAAGGAGCGCTCGCGCCGTTCGCGCAGCGACCGCACTGGGGCAAGATGTCGTCGCTCGACGCCGACGCGATCCAAGCGCTCTACCCGCAGCTGCCGCGTTTCCGGGACCTCGTGCGCCGTCACGATCCCGACGGCGTCTTCCGCGGCCCGTTCCTGGACCGGATCATCCGCGTCTGATCGCCGCGCGCTCCAGTCGACGCGATGTGGTCAACGTAATGGCGGCGGCCAGCACCACGCTCAACGTCCCCTGCCGGCGCTTACGCCGCCCGACGTCAAATTGCCCTGGCGTCAGACCATCGCAACTAGTCATCCGTCGTTGCAGTCGCCGGACCTTCGAGACGGGAGAGGAGGGCTGCGAGTGCCCGGGCGATATCCATCGCGATGGATATCGCGGCCCCCATCGACGTCGCCGGAGTGGAGTCCTTTATGTCGTCAAGCTCGGACATGAGGGACGCAAGCGCATCCGCGGCAGCGGAGTGCGCCGTCAGATCCTTATTTCCCGAATCCCAATCACGCAGCGCCGCAGCCATCGCCTCAAGCGCCCGGCTCACCGACGGGCGCAAGTCCTCTCTCAGTTGCACCTTGATCGGGGTGCCCCACACTGCCCCGGCCAGTACCTCCGTGAGATCCCTCACGTGAAAGGCGATGGTTTCGAGCGCGGCCAGGTCCTCGTAGTCAGCGCTCAGGTCTCGGTGGCGGTGGATTCGAGCCCGTGGATTGACTTTGCGGCTTTCGTCGGCCTCCTGCAGCGCAATTCGCAGCCCGCTGGAAAGGATGATGAGCGAGTCTTTGCGCGACGCCCAGCTGTCCCGCTGCGGTGGCCATTTCTCTCCGAGGGCTTCGGCGACCTCGAATAGGTGATCGGCCAGCGCTGCGCGATAGTTCGAGAGCTTCTGGCCCACGCCATTGAGGTTCAGCGCGGGGAAGACCAGCATGTTGATCAGGAGTCCGATGACGATGCCGAGGCTGATTTGCACGATATAGCCTATGGAGTAGGAGTCCGCGGCGGGGCCGCCCACGATCAGCACGAACAAGACCGTCACCGGGATGTATTCGCGGTTGTTGCCGAACCACCCTGTCGCGGCGATCAGCGCGCCGCTGCCGACGGCGACCGAAATCGTCACCACGTTCGGCTGGCTGAAGACGAGCACAGCCGCGGCGAGCAGAATTCCGACTGCGAGACTGCCGAGGGTCTGCAGAGCATTCCGAACCGAACCCATGAGCGTGGGATACATGCTCACGAGGGCGCCGAGAGGTGCGTAGTAGGGGTAGTTGTCGGCGACCCCGGGCAAGTGCGGAGCGATTGACCACGACACGCCGACGGCTACTGCGGCTTTGCCGGCCTGCAGCATGCGCGACCTTGTTATCTGCGATTTCAGCTGCCACGCCGTGTGTGTAACTGATGCCAGCGTGGTGCCTGTCATTATTGTTCCATTCGATCACGGTGCCCACCGGGCGTTCGGTGATTGGTTACCGTACTGACCGAACCGGGGAATTTCCCGGCAGTGCAATCCGTTCGAGTTACCCGGGCGTCGTTGTGGATCGGTTGGCAACAAGTATTTGTGAAGTTTTGAACCGCGCCGCTCAGCTCGCCCCCAAATGCACTGGAGAATAAGTCCGTGAACCCACAGACACAGGCGGCCCCCGCACGTTTCGGCCTCCGCCGGAATCTCCTCCGACCCGACGATTCCGAGCGCGCACACGACGTCGCCTACATTGAGCTGTTCTTCGACCTGATCTTCATCCTCGCGCTCACTCAGCTCTCGCGGCATCTCTTTGACAACCAGTCGCTGCTCGGTGCGCTCGAATCCGCCGTGCTTGTGCTGGCCTTCTGGTGGATCTGGATCTACACGACGTGGGCGACCAACTGGCTGGACCCCGTGCGATTACCCGTGCGTGGCGCAATCATCGGCCTCGCGCTCATCGGCCTCGTGATGAGCACATCCATCTACGAGTCGTTCGGCGACCGGGGGCTCGTCTTCGCCGTCTCGTATGTGACCCTGCAGCTCGGACGCACCGGATTCGTGCTGCTGGCGGTCGCCCGGCACGACCGCGCGCTGCACCGCACGCACCTGCGGATCTTCGTCTGGCTCACGGTCGCCGGGACCGTGTGGATTCTCGGCGCTCTGCTCCCGCTCGAATGGCGACTTCCGCTCTGGGGCATCGCGCTGGCCATCGAATACCTCTCCGCCAGCCTTGGGTTCCGCGTGCCTCGTCTGGGGAAGTCCACGGCAGACGACTGGGACCTCTCCGGCCCCCACATCGCCGAGCGCAGCGCTCTCTTCGTAATCCTCGCCATCGGGGAGTCCTTCCTGGTGACCGGGTTCGCGTTCGTCGACCAGGACATTTCCGTTGACGGCGTCCTCGGTCTGCTCGTGGCCTTCGTAATCGCCGTCACAATGTGGTGGCTCTACTTCGATCACGGCGAGCGCGTCGGCAGCAAGGCCATCGCATCGGCATCGAACCCCGGCCGGCTGGCCCGCCTCGCGTACACGTATGTGCACGCGATCATCATCGCAGGGATCGTGCTCAGCTCCGCTGCCGACAAGGAGGTGCTGAAGCATCCGAATGCTGCGGTGAGCGTCTGGACGGCAGTCACGCTTGTCGGTGGGCCGGTACTCTATCTCGCGGGGCTCGCCCTCTTCCGCTGGGTCGTCGCCCGGGAACTGCTGATCTCTCATCTTGTCGGCGTCGCCGTATTTTTGTTGCTCTTCGGGCCGGCGTTCCTGCTTTCGCCCCTCGCGCTCGCAGCCATGACCGCGGCGGGGCTTGTGGGTGTCGCCGTGTGGGAAACGATCCTCCGCGTGCACACCGGCACCGACGCGCCGGAGGCTGGCTGACCTGCTCGCTCGGCCACAGGATGCGCCGGGTCAAGCGGCACGGCCAGCCCGGTCGCCGGTCCGCGCAGATGGCGCCGCTGCACGTGACCGGCGTACCCCGGCAGCCCACGCACCTGAACACTTCCACGCTGTGCACGGAGCGTCCACAGCTTGGTGGCCGCGGGGGTGCGGTCGCCGGATTCATGCGCGGGTTCTACTGGAGGGTGGACACCCAACCGATGAACCGGGCAGTCGTAGTGACAAGCCGGCGCCCCAATGCGCCCGAGGGCGCGAGTTAACGATCCTGGTCGGGATCGGGCCGTGCTTTGAATCCCAGGACCGGCCGATTTCGACCGCCACCTTCGCTGTCCCACGAGCCGAGGACAGATACGGCGATGAGGGCAAGCCCGACGACAAGCAATACCCGGGAATAGGACGCAACTGACCCAAGAACCAACGGAAGATCATGTTGGATGCGATCGCCGTCGCACTGGGGGCGGGACTGGTGGGCGGATTCGCCTATGCGGCCGCGAACAGCATTGGCCTCATCATCTTCGACGCCAATGTCGCCTTCCTCTCTGTTCTGATGGCCGTGGTCTATCTTGTCGCCATGGTTGTTGGAAGCCTGAGATGCCGGTGAAGAACCATATGAAGGCCCTTCGAGCCGAGCACGCCTGGACCCAGGCGGATCTGGCGGAGCGCGTGAATGTGTCACGACAAACGATCAACGCGATCGAGAAGGAGAAGTTCGACCCGAGCCTCCCGGTCGCCTTCCGCATCGCCAAGGTCTTCGACAGAACGGTTGAGGAGATCTTTCTCGACGAACAATGACCGGTGCGATGGGGGAGAAGGCGATCTATGTTGAGAATGAGATCAAGGCTGATGTCGAGCGTGTGTGTCAATCAACGCAAAATCCGGCCCTGTATCCGCGGCGGGACCTCGCTCGGAGAGCGACAGAGGCCTGATGGAACACGTACCTCGGACGCGGGGAAGTAGGTGCCGCATGACCAGTCCCGAACGTCGTTAATGGCCGGTGAGCGACCGTGGATATCGTCGCTCGGAAGGCTCGGCCGTCTTAGGCCGCGGTGACGCCGTGTGGGAGCGCGCCGCCCGGGACGTGCTTCGGCGGCGGGTGAAAACAGCAAGCGGGTTTAGCGTCGACTCCACGGCATCCGGCGTATTCTCGAACACGTTACCGAGGAGGATTTCTTATGCGCAAGGTGACCTATTCAATGGGCATCTCACTTGACGGCTACATCGTCGGGCCAGACGGCAGCTTCGACTGGGCCGAGCCCGACGAGGAGGTCTTTCGATTCTGGATCGACGACATTCGAGAGGTGGGCGTGCACCTATTGGGACGGCGACTGTACGAGACGATGTTGTACTGGGAGACCGCTGATCAGGATCGATCTCTCGACGACGCCGAGCTCGAGTGGGTCGCGCTCTGGAACCCGCTCCCGAAGGTGGTGTTCTCGACCACGCTGTCCGCGATGCAGGGCAACGCCCGCCTGGCCTCCGGCGACATCGCGGAGGAGGTCAAGCGTTTGCGAGCCGAGCCGGGGGAGGGCGACATCGCCATTGGCGGAGCGACTCTCGCGGCCGAGGCCGCCGAAAAGGGTCTGATCGACGAGTACCAAGCCATTGTGTACCCGGTGTTGGTCGGCGGCGGTGTACCGTTCTTCCCCCAACGCGAGCGCCGGGTAGATCTCGAACTCGTCGAAAGCCGCACCTTCGCTTCGGGAGTCATCTACCTCCGGCACCGCGTCGTCCGATAGCCGGAATTCTCCGGTCGTACACGTTCACAAGCCACAATTCTCTGGCGCCGTGTGCACCCTGACGCGGCCCTCGCCCGTGCATGCAAGGGCGTTCACGCGCCCCCAGCCGTTGCCTCCGCACGTGTGAGGGCGCCGACGTATCGGCTCCGACATCGAACCCGTGCCGCAACAGTCAGGTCCCCCAAGGTCCGTGTCGGAGCGCTGCGAAACATTCCTATGCCAGGGTCGGCTGCAACATCCCCTCGAGGCGCCGGTAGCTCGTTTCCATTCCGTCGGTCATGCCGGTGGCCAGAACAGCGTCACGCTGCTCGGCATTCGCATACGTAATGACGAGTGAGAGCAGGGTTCCCCCCTCGACCCCGGTGAGGGTCAGCTCATTGAGTGTGGCCGGGAAGTCCATCCCGATCATCGCCTCGGTCGTGACCGCGCGGTACGGCTCTTCCGACTCGAGTAGCTCGCCGGTGAAACCGAATCGTTCCTCGCCGCCATCCCGTTGCCACTCGTAGCGGTAGCTGTCGCCGACGGTGGTCGCGACCTCGCAGACGGGCATCGACCAGCCGTCCGGTCCGAGTAGCCACCGCTGCATGAGCGCGGCATCGGTGTGTGCACGCCACACCTGGTCCACGGTGCCGCGGATGACCCGGGCCACCCGCACCTGCGTGTCGCTGAGGAGCTGCGCTTCCGTCGCGCGTTCGGTGACGAATGACGCCAGGTCGGCCAGCACCGTGTCGATCTGGGCCATGGCTTGGCGAGTGCCCTCCAGCATGCCCATATCAAGGAGTTGCTGCAGGTGCTCGAGGGAGTCGAAGTACGAGGTCGTCCTCAGACGGCTGCCATCCTTCGTCTCCTCGAAGGCGAAATCCATCCGTGTGGTCGGGAGGTCGGGGTTCGGCACCCCCGCCGCATCCGAAAACCTGTCGAGTACTTCGAACGCGCGGGGGGCATCGGCCGAGGTCCAGTCCCAGCAGCCGTAGTGCACGTCTCCCTCCGGGCCGGTCATCGCGTACACGCTGCGTCCGCCGGCCACAGCATCGTGGCGTAGGAACTTTGCGGGGTAGGTTGGCGGACCCCAGAACCGCTCAAGCTGGCGTGGATCGGTGTACGCATCCCAGAGCCGACGGAGGGGCGCCGTGAAGTCGGCGACGATCGTGATGGTGAGTTGGTCGAGGTCTTTCTCGACGGAGGTGACGGGCATGGTGTTCCTTTCGGTTTAGGTGTCGGGTCGTGCGGGGTCGTCTTCAGCGAGCAGGATGTCGAGACGGTCGATGCGCGAACGCCAGACTTCCTCGAAGCGATCGAGGAGGTGCTGCGCCTGGCGGATGCGATCGAGGTTTCCCCGCACCATCCGCTCACGGCCGCGTGGTTCTTTGGTCACCAGCCTCGCCTCCTCCAAAACGGCAACGTGTTTCTGGACTGCCGCGAACGACATCAGGTAGGAGTCCGCCAGCTGGGACACCGAAACATCGGCGATGAGCGTGCGGCGCATGATGTCTCGCCGCGTCGTGTCCGCGAGGGCGCGGAAGATGCGGTTCACATCCAGATCGGAAAGCTCTGATACAACCATTTGATTGTATGTTATTCGGTGTGGACGAATCTCGCAATCGTTGTGCGGAAAAACTACGGACGGGGTGTGAGCTCTGGTCAGGAAGGCCGGCCGTGTGACATGCTGCTCGCATGGATCTCGGATCGACGCTCCGCCGTGACGACCGCCGAGGGCATTGCCGCGTTCACGCCGCTTCAGCAGCGTGCGCTCAGGGCGCTCAAACGCACCCATTTCGTGAAGCTGATTGCCGCACAACAGCCTGACGCGTGAGCGTCGAGGTGCCCGCCGCACCCGGGGTGCCGCGGGCCGTCACCCGGTCAGTTCTCGTCGAGCAACGCGGCCGCGTACATCGGCCGGGCCGCGTCGGCGCTCGGTGGGTGGAACAGACTGGCCGTGGCATCCCGGAGCAGTCGGCTGAGCTCGTGTCCGTTGCCGAATCCGGCGCCGCCCGCGCACATCAATGCCGTCTCGGTTGCGTGCCGCGCAACGTTCGATGCGTTGATGCGTGCGCTGACCAGCCGCAACGGCCATCCGTTTCCGTGATCGACGAGGTCGTCGACGTCGCGACTGTAGACGTCTAACTGCGCCGGCACGGCCATGTACTCCATGTGTGCGTCCGCCAGGCGTGCCCGGAACTCCGGCACCTCGGCATACGTCGTGCCACTCCTGGCCGATGTCCGACTCTGCAGGCCCTGCGCGGCCAGATCAAGCGCGCGGCGCGCAACCCCGGCGTAGACCGACCCGATCAGCAGCTGAAAGTGGATCGCGATCGCGAACGTCAAGAGGTCGGGCTGTCGCCCTGTCGGGATCATTCGGGCAACCTTCTCTGGCCGCATTCGCACGTTGGTCAGGATCGTCGCGCGGCTCTGCGACGCGCGCATGCCGAGCACATCCCACTGGTCCGACACGTCGATGCCTGCGGCCGAGCGCTCGAGGAAGCCGTATACGAGCGTCGGGTTCGCGGGGTCCGTGCTGTCCAGCCCGTGGGTGATCAGGCGTGTCCACACCGGTGACAACGACGTGAAGATCTTCACCCCGGTCAGCAGGTATCCGCCGTCTTCCTGCGGCCGCGCGACCGTGTTCGAGTCCTGCAGCACCCAGTCATTGGCGGGTTCGCTCACCCCGAACGCGAAGATCTCGCCGGTCATCGCTTCGGCAAACACGTACGTCAGCGATCGGTCGCCGCGCTCGACCATCGCGCGCACAACGCCGGTGCACATGAGATGCATATTCACCGCGAGGGCCGTGGCCGGAGCCGCCGTCGCCAGGCGCTGCTGTAGGCGGGAGACTTCGTTGAGGGTCAGCCCCGCGCCGCCGAATTCTGCAGGTACGAACATGGTGAAATACTGGCGCTCGCTGAGCTCGGCAAAGTCCTCGTCGAAGAAGCAGTTCTCCCTGTCGTACACGCCCGCGCGCTCGCGGAACCGCTCCAACAGGCCGTCGGGAAGATATGTCTCGGCCAACTCCGCGTGTCGGGCTTCCCGATCCGGCATTTTCGCTCCTTCGTCGTTCATTCCTGTGTGAAATCACCATGGCACCGGTGCGTCCGCCGAATCCGAGCAGACCGGTCGGCCGCCTCGGAACGTCAAGCCGCACTGCGCGCCCGAGCGGCCGCGCACTCCTCGCCCTCTTGCGTGCTGATCTCGAGGATAGCCTTCAGCGATCAGGTGGATGCATCCTGTCCGTCTGGAGCGCCCTCCTCCCGTCGTGTTGCTCGGCGTCGTTCGTAGCGTGGAGCCACTGGGACGGGCAAGGCCTCGTCGTCCTGGACCTCGACGGGACCGAACCAGTCCGGCTCCTGCCGGGTCTGTCCCCAGTCGCCCCGGTACCGCCCGGAAAGTAGGCGCGGAGTCCGCGACCGACGCCCGCCGCAACTCCGCGTGGGCTGTGGGCGTTGTCGCTGACGCACTTATCGAGGTCTGAGATCACGGGCGTGGAAGATAGGGCATCCGCCCGATACCCGTGAGTCACCTTAGGGAGGAGTCTCAATGCTGCGAACGAACGAACGAAAAGGGGCATCATGCTCATCTCCGAGGATTCGTTTTACCGGCTGTACCAGCAACGCGAGGCTGAACTCACCCGTGAACTTGAGTTTCGCCGTGTCGCAGAGGAGAGGGCGCTCGATGCGCCGCCGCGGGTGCGGCTGACGATGGCGCAGCGGCTTGCTCGTCGTCTGCGCGGAGTTTGGCACCATTCGCCGCTGGGCGTGGTGTCGCGAGGCGATTCACGAGCAACTGCTGCCCGGTGAGCGGGTGCGGTGCACGGGCCCTTGACGCTCGGCAGGGCGATCTAAGGGCCGATGCGACCGCGATCTCCTACCACTGGATGGCCGCGCACAGCGTGACGAATGCCTTCTCGGCGTCGATCGCCGCAATGATTCAGGCGCGCCAGTCCTACGCCTTCTCCTCCGCTGCCCGCGTGGGGGAGCGCGCGATCGAGTTGTGGGAGCAGGTTCCGGATGCCGAGACCCTCGCCGGCGGTAGCCGCGTCGAACTGCTCGTCGAGACCTCGTCCATTCTGCGCAAGGCGGGCGAGATCGACCGTGCAATCGCCCTGATCGACGAGGCCATCGCCGCGTCTGGCGACCTGCTCGACCGTGCGCTTGAACTCGACCCTCCGATCGGATTCAGCACCCACCTCCAACGACTCAAGTTGCAGTCGGTGCTGTGGTCCGACCCGACCTTTCCGCCCGAGGGAGCGAGACTATTTCCTCGAGCGGGGACTCGCGCGCGACCCGCGGCGCTACCAGTTGCGGGCGGCGTCATCGGTGGACATGAGGGCATGGCGAAGCCGCCGATTGGGTTCGCATACCGACCGCGGCCGTGATCGCGATTGGCGCGGCTCACGCCAGAAGGGTTCTCCCGCCGGTCACCGTCTTGTCGCCCCGGCACGACATCAGTCCTCCCGGATCTCGGCAAACAGCTTCTTGGTGGACGAATACCACTCCATTGATTGCTTGGGGTGTTTCCAGCGCGACTTCATCTCCGTGAGGGCTTGCGCGTGGGTGCTGTCTCCGGCCTTCACCGCGTCGCGGAGATGACGATCCTGAGCCTTGATCACGTCATCGGCGGTGGTGCCGCGAAGTGGTTCGTCGCACGCGCCGCCCAGCTGGCGGCAGGTCATTGTTTTCATCGACTCGAATCCTCACTGTGATCGAGCGGCCTCGGTCTGAGGTCCGCTACAGGTATGACGATCGGGCGCCAACGATTGTGACCGTTGACGTGCTCGATACGGGCAGGTCAACTCTGGCGCTCGCCAGCGTCACGGCGGATGATGTGTTCCAAGGTTGCCGGGTCGGCGCGGAAATCAATCCGAAACACGACACTGTCGACGATCGTGAAATCGAACGCAACCCGTGGCGAGCCACGGTGAAACCACGCGGCACCCGCACGGCCGTCGATGAATACAGGCAACGCGGCCTTCGCGGCGCCGTTGAACATAGCCGCGACCGCCCTCCGTCCTTCGATCCGGGTCGTAGTACCCGCCGCAATGGCCGCCTCATCACCGGCGACCACCACACCCGGTGCCAGCAGCTCCAATAACTGCTCAAAATTGCCCTGCCGTGCGGCGGCAAGGAACGCATCAACAACTTCCCAGTCTGCTCTCCGATGCGCGACATCAAGCGGGCGGACCTTGCTGCGCGCACGCGAGGCGAGCTTGCGCGCCGCGGCAGGAGTGGTGCCGAGGATCATTGCCAGAGTGGGAAAGTCAACGCTGAAGCTGTCGTGCAGCACAAAGGCGACACGCTCGTTCGGTGTGAGGCGATCCAAGACCACCTGGAGCGCAATCCCGACCGTGTCGGCCAATGCGAGTTCGTCGGCCGGGTCCGTGGCTCCCGACGGGAAGGCCATGTCGTCAACGAGAATCGGCTTCTCCACCCGCAGCCGGTCCAGGCAGAGGCGCGTCGTGACGGTGGTCAACCATCCGGGTAGGTTGTCGATGACGGCTTCCGTGCCGTGAAGCCGGAGCCAGGCCTGCTGGACCATGTCTTCGGCCTCTCCGTTATCCCGCAGCAACCGCCCCGCGATACGCAGCAGTCGCGGACGCTCCCGCTCGAAAACGGCCGTCTGGTCCATAAGCGTCACGTCCCCATTCCGGATTTCATACTAAGGATGACGTATCGACGGCGCCCCGTGTGACGGGGATGTCGATCAGGTTCCCTGACGTCACCGCGCGGCATCGCCGGGCTCCACCCTGCACCGGGAAGAGAACACCCGTCCTCGAACCCTTGCAGCGACAGCGACGGCGGGTCACACTGGTCGGGACAAACGACGAGGGGAAGCACCCATGCCGCACGGAGACATCACCCACATCGACATTCCCGTGAGCGACCTCGTCAAAGGCGCGAAGTTCTACTCGGGACTGTTCGGCTGGCAGATCGCCGAAATGCCGGGGTTCGAGGGCTACCCGATGTGGCAGGCGCCGAACAACGTCAGCGGCGGGGGACTGGCGCCACGAAGCGAGGATTTCACTCAGCCTCGGTCCTATGTCGAAGTCGACTCGATCGACGACACGCTCGTTGCCGCTGTCGCCGCGGGCGGCTCGGTCGCAATGGAAAAGGAAGCGATCTCAGACACCAGCTGGTGGGCGATCATTCGAGACCCGGATGGCAACGTGATCGGGCTCTACGAGGGATTCACGGACACGGAAGCGCAGTGACACCACGCCACCCCTCGACGGCGTGAGCATCTAATCGATCGGCTTGAGTCGGAATCCGAGCTTCAGGTGGGCCTGGAAATGATCGATGCTGCCATCCACGAGATGGCCCCGGACCTGAACGACTTCGAACCAATCAAGGTTTTCCATGGTCTCGCTGGCCCGACGGATCGCGTTGGCGATGGCCTCGTCCGTGCCAATGGGCGACGTTCCAACCACGTCGATGACTCGATAGGTATGTTCAGACATGGTCTGCTCCTGAGGGCTCGTCAGTGAACGGATTTGAGGAATGCTACCGCATGCGTCGGCCAGGCCACCATCGCAAGCAGAAGTCTCATCCTGCAAATGACCTGATCCTCGATATATTCCACTGCTCTTGCCATGATTGTGTTCGCAAGGCCTTGCCTTTGCCGGCGCGTGGGCATTAAATACTGGGGTGAATATGTCTGTTCCCCTCCGGCAGGGCGTGCGGTCCCTCGTGAGCACGTCACTCGCAGTGATCGGCGTGGCCGTTCTTGCCTCCGCGTTGTCGGCCTGCACGGCCGCGTCACCGGCGACTCCCGCCTCTGTTGCCCCGGTCCCGTCCGAGTCGTCGTCGGCCTCCGAACCCATGAGCTGGCCGGCCCGCGAACCGCATTCACCTCGTCGACGCGGTCGGTATACGCTCTGTGACGCTCGAGCTCCCCGCATCTTTTCCCGGAGTCATCACTGATGCCGGTGTGGACATGACCTACGGAGTGATTGCCCATGCCGATCCGGGCTCCAGCACGATCACCGACATCGTCGCACCGACCTATCTCTTCTCGCTCTCCTAGGTCCCGCCGGCCGGTCGGCGCTCGGCGCCGCCTGAGACTCACAGGTGTCACCTGCCGGCTTCACCGCCCGGAAGCGGGGGAGCACGGGGTCGAGGTCCGGCACGAGTGTGGCCCGCGCCCATAGCCAACGGGCATCGTCGAGGCTACATTGTCATCACGTCCCTCGATGTCGAAAGGCGGCAGCCGTGATCTTTCTGAACAGGAGTGAAGCCGGACGGCTGCTGGCCGAACGCCTGGCCGAGCTGGATCTGTTTGAACCGCTCGTCTACGCCCTGCCGCGCGGAGGTGTGCCCGTGGCCGCCGAGGTGGCCCGAATGCTCAAGGCTCCCCTCGACCTGCTGATCGTGCGCAAGATCGGAGCCCCCGGATTTCCCGAACTCGCGCTCGGCGCCGTTGTCGGCGGGGCGGCGCCTCAGCTCATCATCAATGACGACGTGTACGCCGCCACCGGGTCGGATGCCGCCAACCTCGAACGCACCAAGCGAAGCGAGCTCGACGAAATCGCCCGCCGTCACAAACAGTATCTCGGGGATCGCCCCATACAAGACCCCGCCGGCCGGGTGGCCATCGTCGTCGACGACGGGATCGCCACCGGAGCAACGGCCAGGGCAGCGCTCGCGGCGCTTCGGGCGCTGGGAGCGAGAATGACGGTTCTGGCGGCACCGGTCGCGCCCGCACATACCCTGGAAAACCTCAAGTCAGAGGCGGACATGATTGCCGTGCTGCATGCACCCGACGAATTCTGGGCGATCGGTCAGTTCTATCGCGACTTCCACCAGCTGAGCGACGCAGAGACCATCGGCTATCTGCGATCAACCTGGGACACCGAGTGAACCGATCGGGCACCAGACAAGGGCAGAATTGACGTGTGTATGAAGTGGTCAGTCAATCCGGTACGGATCACTTTGTCATCGTTTCCTGCGACCGGTCCGGTCGCCAATCCGCGCCCTCCAGGTCGCTGTCAACGACCGAGTTCCTGGCGTATGTCTCGCGCGTGGAACCCGGCGCACCGCGATGGGTGTGGGCGGACACATCCGCTGTGTATCCGCTGCTGCTCGAGCGCGGAGTTCGTGTGCACCGATGCCACGATTTGCGCCTCTGTCACGTCATTCTCCGCAATTCCGCGCTGAGCGTCGACAGCGACCTGGCCCGCCGCGCACCGGACGCGTGGGACGGCGCGCAGCCGCGTGACACCGAGCGGATCGACCCCGGGGTGACCCTGTTCGACTTCGACGATACGGTCCCACCAGGCGACTCGATCGAGAAGCGCTCCCTTGACGAACTTCGCAGCCAGCTGGCCGCCGTGGCCGAGTCGCGCGACCCTGGACGCCTTCGTCTGCTGCTCGCCGCCGAATCAGCGGGTGCCCTGATCGCCGCGGAGATGACGCGTGCCGGGCTGCCGTGGCGAACAGACCTGCACGAGCGGCTGCTGACATCCGAGCTTGGACCGCGGGTCGCCTACGGTCTGCGCCCCGACCGCCTCGAAGAGCTGGCCGGAGTGATCCGCATCCATCTCAACGATGCGCAACTCAACCCGGACTCGCCGACGGACATGCTCAAGGCGCTGCAGCGCGGGGGACTGGCCGTCACTTCAACCCGGGCCTGGGCGCTGCAGGAGCTGGAGCACCCCGTGATCGAACCGCTCCTGCGCTACAAAAAGCTCTACCGACTCCTGAGCGCCAACGGTTGGGCCTGGATGGACACCTGGATCGTCAACGGGCGATTCCATCCGGAGTACGTCCCCGGCGGTGTCGTCACCGGGCGATGGGCCGCGCGTGGCGGGGGCGCCCTCCAGCTGCCCAAACAGATTCGCGGTGCGGTGGTCGCGGACGAGGGCTGGACCTTCGTCGTGGCCGATGCCGCCCAGCTGGAACCGAGGATTCTCGCGGCGCTGTCCGGTGATCTCGCCATGGCGGATGCGGGGCGGGACACTGACCTGTATGCCGGCATCGTCGCCAGCGGCGTGGTCGAATCCCGCGATCACGCCAAGGTGGCCATGCTCGGTGCCATGTACGGGGCGACAACGGGAGAGAGCGGACGTCTTCTCCCGCGCCTCGCCAAAGCGTATCCGCGCGCGATCGGCCTCACCGAATCCGCGGCTCGCGCGGGGGAGCGGGGCGAAATCGTCACGACGCGACTCGGTCGCTCCTCGCCGACGCCGGCGCAGTCCTGGCACGACACCCAGGCGCAGGCGTACGATCCGGGCGCCACGAGTGCGGATGAGAGACGAGCCAGGGCCCAGGCGCGGGACTGGGGGCGATTCACCCGCAACTTTGTGGTGCAGGGAAGCGCCGCGGAGTGGGCGTTGTGCTGGATGGCCGAGGTGCGCAAACAACTATGGCTGCTGCACGATACCGACGCCGGGTTCGACCGCGCGCCTCACCTGGTGTTCTTCCTCCACGACGAGATCATCGTGCACACACCACGCGCCCTCGCCGAGCAGGTCGCCGCGGTGGTTCAGGAGGCCGCAGCAACGGCGGGGCGCCTTCTCTTCGGCACCTTCCCCGTTGACTTCATGCTCACGGTCGCAACGGTCGACACGTACGCCGAGGCGAAATAGCCGCGGGATGCCGTGACACCGATTCAGGGGAGCATACGCGGGACGGTCCGCTCCCCGACCCCGGTCTTGTGGTTTGTCGGATCGGTGGGGCATAATTCAGCTAACGGCAGCAGTGTCGTGAAGTTCCGTTCAGAGGTCGTTGGGGAAGACGCCCCTCAGACGAACGGAGAGAAAAGATGACTGCTACACAAACCCGTCGGGCTCCAGCCGCGCGGGGTGTGCTTTACGTGCACTCCTCACCGCGCGCGCTGTGCCCACACGTTGAATGGGCCGCAGGTCGGGCCCTCGGAGAGGCTGTGAACTTTGACTGGGCCGACCAGCCCGTGCTCAAGGGTTCCCAGCGCGCCGAATATTATTGGGAGGGCGACCGTGGCACCGGGGCAGCGCTCGCATCTGCGCTGCGCGGGTGGGAGCACCTTCGATTCGAGGTCACCGAAGACGCCGGTCTCGGGACCGACGGCGGTCGCTGGCTGAACACGCCTGACCTGGGCATCTTCTACGCCCAGACCGACACCGTCGGCAACGTGGTCATCGCCGAGGACCGCCTCAGATACGCGATGGAGGTGGCTGGATCAAATGTGCTTGAACTGCATCGGGAACTGCGCCTGGCCCTGGGTCAGGCGTGGGACGACGAACTGGAGCCGTTCCGTCACGCCAGCGACACGAATTCCGTCGTCTGGCTGCACAAGGTCGGCTGATCGGCGCAGCCCCCGCGGTTGGAGCGCGCCGGCCCGGCTACCCTTGATACATGACTGCAGAAGAAGTGCCCGCTCTGACCGATGACGCCCTCGCGTTCGCCGAGACCGTCTTCGATCTGGCCCGCGACGGCCACACCGACCGACTCACCGCGCTGATTGAGCAGGGAGTCCCCGTTGACCTGACGAACGCGAGGGGCGACAGCTTGCTGATCCTGGCGGCGTACCACCAGCATGGCGACACGGTGACGGCCTTGCTGCGGCTCGGGGCCGATACCGCGCGGGTGAACGACAACGGCCAGACCGCTCTCGTCGCGGCCGTCTTTCGCAACAACGCTCCTATCGCCCTGGCTTTGCTGGCCGCAGGCGCCGACCCGGAACTGGGCGCGCATCCGGCCCGTGCCGTAGCGCGCCAGTTCGGGCTGGCGGAGATGGAGCAGCTGCTCAGTTCCGCGTCGACACCCTAAACGGACCGGAAGGCCACGACGGCGTTGTGGCCGCCGAAACCGAAGGAGTTGCTCAGGGCGAGCAGGTCACCGGCCGGCAACGTGCGCGGCGTGGTCACGACGTCAAGCGGAATCTCCGGGTCCTGGTCCACGAGGTTGATCGTGGGGGGAGCCGTGCGCTCTGCCAGCGCCTTGACGGTGAAGAACGCCTCCAGCGCCCCGGCACCGCCCAGAAGATGTCCGGTGGACGCCTTCGTGGCGGAGACGGGAATGCCATCGAGCAGGTCGCCGAAGACACGACGCAGCGCCTTGTACTCGGCGATGTCGCCGACGGGGGTGCTGGTGGCGTGGGCGTTGATGTGGGACACATCCGACAGCTGCGCTCCGGCCCGCTCGACCGTCGTGGTCATGGCGCGAGCGGCGGCGGATCCTTCCGGGTCCGGAGCGGTGATGTGGTAGGCATCGCTGTTCACCGCACCGCCGACGAGCTCGGCGTAGATGTGTGCGCCGCGCGCCTTGGCGTGCTCCTCGGTTTCGACGATCAGGGCCGCGGCGCCCTCTCCCAGCACGAAACCGTCGCGGGACAGGTCGTAGGGGCGGCTCGCGGTGGCCGGGGCGTCGTTGCGGGTGGAAAGCGCGTGCATCGCGGCAAAGGCCGCGATCGGCAGTGGGTGAATGGCCGCTTCCGAGCCGCCGGCAATGACGACGTCGGCCAGTCCGGCCTGGAGCCGGTTGTAGGCGTTGACGAGCGCCTCGGTGCTCGACGCGCACGCGGAGACCACGGTCGTGATGCCGGCTCGGGCATGGAGATCCATGCCAATGGCGGCTCCGGGGCCGTTCGGCATGAGCATCGGGACGGTCATGGGCAGGACGCGCCGCGGGCCACGTTCACGCAGGGTGTCCCACGCGTCGAGCAGGGTCCAGACGCCGCCGATCCCGGTCGCCCAATCCACAGCGACACGGTCGGGCTCAACCTCGGGGGAGCCGGCGTCGGCCCACGCCTCGCGGCCGGCGATCAGCGCGAACTGGCTCGACGGGTCCAGGCGTTTGACCTCAAAGCGCTCAAGAACCGTGCTCGAGTGCACTCTGGCCTGAGCGGCGAAGGTGACGGGGATCTTGGTTTCGGCGACCCAGCCGTGATCGAGGGGGGTGGCGCCCGATTCTCCCGCCAGCAGTGCCGTCCAGGTATCTGACGCGTTGCCGCCGAGCGGCGTGGTTGCACCGATGCCGGTGATAACGATTTTCTTGGTCATAAGTCAACTCTCCATGAACGACAAACTTGAGGGCCGGAGGTGATTCACGGGTGCGGGAACGCGATCGAGCACGATGCGCACCATGTCACAACCCGGTGAGCAGGCCGGTCGACGAGTGTCGGCCGGCCTGTTCGCAGGCTGGTGTTCTAGTCCTGTGCCTTCACAATGAAGTCGACAGCGTCGCCGACAGACTTGAGGTTCTTGACCTCTTCGTCGGGGATCTTCACATCGAATTTTTCTTCTGCGTTGACGACGATGGTCATCATCGAGATGGAATCGATGTCCAGGTCATCGGTGAACGACTTGCCGAGCTCAACCGTGTCGGTTGCGATTCCGGTCTCGTCGTTGATGAGCTCGGCCAGGCCGGCCAGAACTTCTTCGGTAGACAATGCCATAATGTTTTCTCCTTGGGGGGTTGACTCGGTTGACCGAGACCTAGTTTAGAGGGGTAGCGAGCGGGAGCCGCGCAGCGGCGGCCGGGCGGCGTGGCCTACGGCAGCACAACGACCTGCGCGCCGAAGACGAGACCGGCGCCGAAACCGATCTGCAGGGCGAGGCCACCGCTGAGTTCAGGGTGTTCTTCCAGCAGCCGGTGCGTGGCCAGTGGGATCGATGCCGACGAGGTGTTTCCCGTGGTGGCCACGTCGCGAGCGATCACAACGGACGCCGGCAACTTGAGCTGCTTGGCGAACTCGTCGATGATGCGCATGTTGGCCTGATGCGGGATGAAGGCGTCGAGCTGGTCGCTGGTGATGCCGGCAACCTCGAGGGCCTTCTTCGCGACCTTCGCCATGTCCCACACGGCCCAGCGGAAGACGGTCTGACCTTCCTGACGGAGCGTCGGCCATTCCGCCTCACCACGACGGTATTCCTGGAGCGTGGCGTTGGTGGAAATCGTGTCGGCCTTGGAGCCGTCGGATCCCCACACCGTGGTGGAGATCCCCGCGAAGTCGCTCGGGCCGATGACCACGGCTCCGGCACCGTCGCCGAGAAGGAAGGAGATGCTCCGGTCCGTGGGATCGACGAGGTCGGAGAGCTTTTCCGCACCGATGACGAGGGCGTACTGCGCCGCTCCCGCGCGGATCAGGGCGTCGGCCTGGGCAATTGCATACGCGTAGCCGGCGCACGCCGCGTTGACGTCGTAGGCGGCGGCGGGGTTCGCGCCGACCCGGTCCGCGACAATGGCCGACACGGACGGGGTCTGACGCCCGTTGCTGATCGTCGCCACAATGACAGCGTCGATCAGGGCAGGGTCGATGCCGCTGCGCTCGATCGCTTCGTGGGCGGCATCCGTCGCCAGGTCAACCGTGTCGATGTTCTGGCTGGCTCGAGTGCGCGTGATGATTCCGGTGCGCTGCTGAATCCACTCGTCGGACGAATCGATGGCCTCAACGAGTTCATCGTTGGCGACGACGCGATCGCCGCGCGCGGCACCGACGGAGAGGATGCGGGTGTACTTCGGTCCGTGGGACTGCTGAAGCGTTGGCTTACTCATTCATCTCTCTCTAACTCGCGGCTGCGTGCAGCGCGGTTCATGACTGCTGATCGATCAGGTCGAATGCGGCGGGGAGGTCGTCCGGTGTCTTGATGGCGACGCTGGGAACCCCCTTGAGCCCTCGTTTCGCGAGCCCGGTCAGGGCTCCGGCCGGCGCGAGCTCGATGATGCCGGTGACGCCGGCGGCGGCGAAGGACTCCATGCACCGATCCCACCGCACGGGCGAGGACACCTGGCCCACGAGCAACTCCACGAACCTGGCGCCGTCGGTGACCCGGTCCCCGTCATTATTGGACCAGACGGGGATCGTCGGCGCGTTCGCGGACACCGTCTGGGCGACGTCGGCGAGATGGTTGCGTGCCGGACCCATGTAGCGGGTGTGGAAGGCGCCGGCGACCTGCAACGGTATGACCCGGGCCCGGGCCGGCGGAGCCTCGGACAGCGTGGCGAGTGCGGGGAGTGCCCCCGCCACCACGATTTGCCCGCCTCCGTTGAAGTTTGCCGGTTCGAGGTCCAGCGTGGCGAGAAGAGCGAGCAGCTCTTCCTCGTTGGCGCCGATGACGGCGCTCATCCCGGTCGGTTCGAGTGCCGCCGCCGACGCCATGGCGAGCCCTCGCTCACGAACGAAGCGCAGCGCATCGGTGGAACTGAGGATGCCGGCCCCTGCGGCGGCGGTGATTTCGCCGACCGAGTGCCCGGCGATGCCCGAGATGCGGTCCCGCCGACCGTCGGCCAGAAGTGCCTTCAGGGTGAGCAGTCCCGCCGCGACGATGAGCGGCTGGGCGACGGCGGTGTCGCGAATCACATCCGCCGAGCTGGTCGTGCCGTGCTCGAGCAGGTCGAGGCCCACCGCGGCGGACATCGCCTCCAGATCGGCCTCGAAACCGGGAAGGGACAGCCACGGCGTGAGGAATCCGGGGGTTTGGGAGCCCTGACCTGGGCAGACGACAACAATCACCTATTTAGTCTTCCAATCTATAGTCGACGACGAGCGTGCATATCGTATGAAGAATTCAAGAAACCTTTGTGTAATACCGCAAAACGTGCCGCTTAACGGCGGCGAGAGGAGCCGTCGTGGTCGCTGATGGAGCCCAGAATGAGCGCCGCCTGCAATATGAGGGCTTCGCGGGCCCCGGTCGCATCGTAGCCGATGACCTCCGACACCCGTTTGAGGCGGTACCGCACCGTATTCGGGTGCACAAAGAGTTCGCGGGCCGTCGCCTCCAGGGAACGGCCATTGTCGAGGTAGCACCACAGGGTCGTCAGCAGCTCGGTGGAGTGGGCCTGGAGGGGACGATAGATGCGATGGATGAGCGTCGCCCTGGCCAGGGGATCCCCGGCCAATGATCGCTCGGGGAGCAGATCGTCGGCTCGCACCGGGCGCGGAGCGTTGCGCCACGATCGGGCGACGGCGAACCCGGCCAGGGCGGCCTTGGCGCTCTTGGACGCGTCGACCAGATTGGGAACCTCGTGGCCGAGCACGAGGTGACCCGAACCGAAACTCGGCTCCAGCTGCACGGCGATCTCCATGAAGGTCAGCGCCGCCGCGGTACCGACGGGCTCATCCTGCTCCACCGGGGTGGGGCGGGCCCGACCGATGACCAGGACGAGACGGTTCCCCTGCACGCCGATGAGCACGTCGGCGGCCATGTGCCGCGCCGACCGGCGCAGCTGATCGACGTCGAGCATTTTCGGCGTGGTGCCGACCAGAACGCAGACTTCACCGTGCCCGTGCCAGCCGAGTGCCGCGATCCGGCTCGGCAACTCGTCGTCGTATTCCCCGCTGAGAATGGAGTCAACGACCAGGGCTTCCAGACGCGCATCCCACAGGCCTCTGGCCTCCGCCGCCCTGGCGTAGACATCCGCCGACCCGAACGCGATTTCGCGCGAGTACAGCAGGATCGCTTCGCGGAGCAGCTCCCCGCCATCCTTGACGCGTTCTTCAACAACTTCCACGGTCACCCGGATCAGTTGCAGCGTCTGCTGCAGGCTGACCGAGCGGAGAAGTTCCCGCGGGGCGGCGCCAAAAACGTCGGCCGCGATCCACGGAGTGGAGCGCGGGTCCTCAAACCAGGAGATGAAGGATGTGATCCCGGCCTGGGCGACGAGGCCCACGGCCGACCGCCGCCCTGGTGGCATATCGCCGTACCAGGGCAGCGTGTCCTCGAGACGCTTGAGCGTCGCCGTTGACAATTCACCCGAAATCGTTCGAAGCCAGTTGAGGGTCTGTTCTTTTGTTTTGGGCGCCGGTGCCACGGTTGTTTAGCTCTCGCCCCCGGCAGAGCCGGTGGTTCCGGCCGTCACATCATGCAGCTGATATTTCTCGATGGCCTGGCCGACCAGGCTCCGGTCGATCTCACCACGGCGAGCCAGCAGCTCGAGGGCGCGCACGACCATCGACGGGCTGTCGATCTTGAAGAAGCGTCGCGCGGCCGGTCGGGTGTCCGAAAAGCCGAAGCTGTCAGCGCCGAGCGTCGCGAAGTCGCCCGGGACGAACTGACGGATCTGGTCGGGAACGGCGTGCATGAAGTCGGACACCGCAATGAATGGTCCGCCGGCTTCGGCGAGCTTCGAGGTGACGTACGGTGTGCGCTGTTCGGCATCCGGGTTGAGGAAGTTGTGTTCCTCCACGGCCAGGCCGTCGCGGCGCAATTCGTTCCACGACGTGACAGACCAGACATCGGCGGAAACGCCCCAGTCGTCGGCGAGGAGCTGCTGGGCCTCGAGTGCCCATGGCACGGCGACTCCCGATGCGAGCAGCTGGGCCTTCGGGCCGGTCGTCGAAGATTCGCTGACGCGGTGGATTCCGCGCAGAATGCCCTCGACGTCCACGCCCTCCGGCTCGACCGGCTGCACGGCCGGCTCGTTGTACACCGTGATGTAGTACATGACGTTCGGGTCGGTGTGCTCGCCGCCGTACATGCGCTCGAGGCCGTCGCGAACGATGTGCCCGATCTCGTAGCCGTACGCGGGATCGTAGGACACGACCGCCGGGTTCGTGGAGGCGAGCAGGGGGGAGTGCCCGTCAGCGTGCTGCAGGCCTTCGCCGGTGAGCGTCGTGCGCCCCGCGGTGGCGCCGATGATGAAGCCGCGGGTCATCATGTCGCCGGCGGCCCAGAAAGCATCCCCGGTGCGCTGGAAGCCGAACATGGAGTAGAAGACGTAGACCGGGATGAGGGGCTCGCCCTGCGTGGAGTACGACGTTCCCACGTTGGTGAACGCGGCGGCCGCGCCGGCCTCGTTGATTCCGACGTGAAGGATCTGGCCCTGCGGGCTCTCCTTGTAGGCGAGCAGCTGGGCGTGGTCAACGGACGTGTAGTGCTGGCCGTTGGGGTTGTAGATCTTGGCGTTCGGGAAGAACGCATCGATGCCGAACGTGCGGGCCTCGTCGGGAATGATCGGAACGATGCGGTTTCCGAAGTCGGGCGACCGCAGCAGCTCCTTGAGCAGGCGCACGAACGACATGGTCGTTGCGATTTCCTGGGTTCCGGAACCCTTCTTGGCGATGGCATACGTCTTATCGTTCGGGAGGTTGAGCTTGGTGTGCTTCGTGCGGCGTTCGGGCAGGTAACCGCCGAGCGCGCGCCGGCGCTCGTGCATGTACTGGATGGCCTCGTCGTTCTCGCCGGGCGAGTAATACGGTGGCAGGTACGGGTTTTCCTCAAGCTGAGCGTCTGTGATCGGCACATGCATGCTGTCGCGGAACGTCTTCAGGTTCTCGAGGGTCATCTTCTTCATCTGGTGGGTCGCGTTGCGGCCCTCGAAGCTCGGACCGAGGCCGTAGCCCTTGATCGTCTTCGCCAGGATGACGGTGGGCTGGCCCTTGTGCTCTGACGCCGCCTTGAACGCGGCGTAGACCTTGCGGTAGTCGTGGCCACCGCGCTTGAGGTTCCAGACCTCGTCGTCGGTGTAACCCTCGACCAGCTTGAGGGCTCGCGGGTCGCGGCCAAAGAAGTGCTCGCGCACGTAGGCGCCGCTCTCGGCCTTGTACGTCTGGTAATCGCCGTCGGCGGTGATGTTCATCAGGTTGAGCAGGGCGCCCTCGGTGTCGCGCTTGAGCAAGTCGTCCCACTCGCGGCCCCAGACGACCTTGATGACGTTCCATCCGGCGCCGCGGAAGAAGCTCTCCAGCTCCTGGATGATCTTGCCGTTGCCGCGAACAGGGCCGTCAAGGCGCTGGAGGTTGCAGTTCACGATGAAGTTCAGGTTGTCGAGGCCCTCGTTCGCGGCGACCTGCAGCTGGCCGCGGCTTTCGACTTCGTCCATCTCGCCGTCACCGAGGAACGCCCAGACCTGCTGGTCGCTGGCATCCTTGATGCCACGGTTCGTGAGGTAGCGGTTCGTCTGCGCCTGGTAGATGGCGTTGATCGGGCCGAGGCCCATCGATACGGTCGGGAACTGCCAGAAGTCAGGCATCAACCGGGGGTGCGGGTACGAGGAAATACCGTTCGGCGCGTGAGACTTCTCCTGCCGGAATCCGTCGAGCTGGTCCGTGCTCAGGCGGCCCTCGAGGTAGGCGCGGGCATAGGTGCCGGGGGAGGCGTGGCCCTGGATGAAGATCTGGTCTCCACCACCCGGGTGGTCCTGGCCGCGGAAGAAGTGGTTGAAGCCGATCTCGTACAGCGCGGCGGACGACGCGTAGGTCGAGATGTGGCCGCCGACGGCGATTCCGGGGCGCTGGGCGCGGTGCACGAGGACCGCGGCGTTCCAGCGGATCCAGGCCCGGTAGCGACGCTCAATGTCTTCGTCACCCGGGAATTCCGGTTCGTTCTCCGGGGCGATGGTGTTCATGTAGTCGGTTGTGGGGACCATCGGAACGTTGAGGTGAAGTTCCTTCGAACGCTTCAGCAGGCTGAGCATGATCTCGCGGGCGCGCTCGTGGCCATGCGCGGCAACGAGTGAATCCAGCGATTCAGACCACTCCATCGTTTCATCCGGATCGGAATCGGCGTTGTTCGTCGAGTACGGGTCTTGGTCGTTGACCGTCACAGTCGACCTCTCTCTGTTCTTCACACGGCACCGACTACACAGCGCGGATTCGGCCGGGCTGTCGGCAGGTCGTGTCTAATTAGGCGTGCCAGCAGAGGACGGGTCAGATTATGACCATCGGCACCCCGCAAGCCTACAGATTCTCTCCGCGCTCTGCGTGCGAGACACTCGCGGGGTTAGGCTGATGGACTGTTGTATCGCGAACCCTCGCGGCGGAAAGGAAGCGCACTATGGCTTTGGAGAATGACACCCAGGCGCCGGACTTCGAACTGGTCAACCAATTCGGCCAGCACGTGCAGCTGAGCCAGTTCCGCGGCTCAAAATCCGTGGCCCTGGTCTTCTTTCCGCTCGCCTTCTCCGGCATTTGCAGTGGTGAGCTTTGCGAACTGCGCGACAACCTCGCGCTCTTCTCCGACAGCGCCGTCGAACTCATCGGAATATCCGTCGATTCGAAGCATGCCCTGCGCGTGTGGGGTGAGCAGGAGGGGTACTCGTTCAATCTGTTGGCCGACTTCTGGCCTCATGGCGGCGTGGCAAAGGAATATGGGGTCTTTCTCGAGGCCAAGGGCTTCGCCAACCGGGCGACCTTCCTTATCGATCAGAGCGGGATCATCCGCGCCAGCTTCATCACGGCGCCCGGGGAAGCGCGTTCTCTGGACGCCTACCGGGCTGCACTGGGTGAGCTTCAGCCCGCGTAGCGGCAAATACGGCGGCCCGGAGCAGGTAGAGTAGAAACATCCTGCTCGTGGGCAACACGCGCCGCAGGGGCCTTTAGCTCAGTTGGTAGAGCGCCACGTTTACACCGTGGATGTCATCGGTTCGAGCCCGGTAGGGCCCACATCACACAATCCCCGGCAGGTAGCGCCGGCAACGTCACGAAATCGTGAGGCGCGATGCGCAGCAGGCAGCATGGCGAGTAGCCTTGCGTTCGAACAGGCCGTCGCGGAACTCACCGATGCCCACGAACGCAAGACCAGTCTGTGCGCGCCCTTCCTGAGTGTCATCTCTGCCGACTGTGCGGTCGTCTCGACGTTCGGCTCGGCGTTCGGAGCCGAGACCGTGTGTGCCAGCGACCCGCGGGCCGCCCGCTTTGACGAGATGCAGTTCGATCTCGGCGAGGGTCCGGGGTGGGCTTCCCTCAGCGTGAGAGCACCCGTGTCCGTGCATGACCTGCAGTCCCCGGCGGTTGCGCTGTGGCCGGCGCTCCTCAAAGCGATGGACATCGACGGCGTGCGCGGCGTCAGCGCGTTCCCGCTCATGTTGGGCACGCTGATGATCGGCGCCGTCGGGCTGTACACGTGGAATCCGGGCACGCTGACCGAGCCCGAAAAGGTTGATGCGGGGATGCTCGCAAGTATCGTTGCACGGCAGGTGTTGCGGCGCGCATTGACTTCACGGACAGTTAAGACCGACTCAAGGGATAATGAGAGCTACTCCCGACGTGTCGTGCACCAGGCGACGGGGATGGTTTTGGCTCAGCTCAACCTGTCGGCGGCAGATGCGCTGCTGATCATTCACGGTCACGCCTTTTCGAACGGTCGTACGGTTCGCGAAGTCGCCGCCGATGTTGTGGCACGGCGGCTGGATCTCTCGTGGATGCTGGATTCGTAAGATTGGAATATCGTGCCTCAGACGCGTGAAGGTCAGCTGCTGGATACCTTCGTCACCCTCGCTGACACCCTGGTTGCCGACTACGATGTCGTCGACCTACTGTGTACCCTCGTGGACAAATGCGCCTCGCTGCTCGACGCCGCGGCCGCCGGGATCATCCTCTCGGCAGGAAACAGTGAACTGGAGGTCGTCGCCTCCACGAACGAACGCAGCCGCCTGGTAGAGATTCTGCAGCTCCGGGCAGGCAGCGGTCCCTGCGTGGAGAGTTTCACCACGGGACGTGCCGTCGCCGTGCCGGACATCGACGCGGTCGGCGCGAAATGGCCGCGGTTTCGTGCGGGCGCACTCGCGCAGGGTTTCGTCTCGATGCACGCCGTCCCGCTGCGACTGCGCACCACGACCATCGGCTCGCTCAACCTGTTTTGGAACCGCACGGGGGGTCTCAGTGAAGCCGACACACAGACCGTGCAGGCCCTCGCGGACGTCGCAACCATCGGTATCCTGCAGGAACGAGCCATCCGGGAGAGCGACGTGGTACGCCGGCAGCTGCAGCACGCCCTCAACAGCCGGATCCTGATCGAGCAGGCGAAGGGCGTCCTCGCCTACACGCACAACATCCACATGGGTGAAGCTTTTGCGCTGATCAGGGACTACGCGAGGAGCCATTCCGCGCCGCTGGCGGACGTCGCCGAACGGATCGTGCAGCGCAAGCTGTCGCTGTAGTCCCGCGTTGCCCGCGAAAACATCACCGCCAATTCTGACGGGTCTCTGGGCGGAATTTCGACCGTGGGCGTACACTGGCACTGCGACCCCAGACCCCGGTAGCGCATCTATTTGTGAGCTAACTAGGGGACATGATGAAGCAAATCTATTATCCGGGCGGTTCGGTGGTCACGGGGAGCCAGCTGGCGGATGCGCTCATGCTGTACGCCGAGGCTCTCTGCAATCGCCGCCAGGTGGACGTTGTGGATATTCCGGTGCTCGGCTCGCGGGGAGAACTCCTTCGCGCACAGTTTCTGATCGGCACGGCCACTCAACTTGTGAGCGTCGGCGCCGAACCGTTCGCTCCCGAACTCGTGGAACCGGAAACTCTGGACTTCCTGCACCGCAAGGCCCAACCCGGTGCGATGATTCCCGCGTCCTGGACCAGGGAAGACGTTCCTGCGGCACAGTTCGACGATTTCGACTACTAATCGCGCGGGGCACTGAGGGTCGTTCCGGCCCGTGCGACCGAGCCGTGAACGTTCCGCCACGGTAGGCTGGCCCTGTGCCTTTTTCGCTCGCCGATGTCAATCGAGTCGCCCACGAACTGTGGCCGCTCTCTGGAGCCGAAGCATGGGACGCACCGGGGCTTGTCACCGGGGATCTGTCCCAGGACATCAGGTCAATCCATCTCGCCGTCGATGCCGTCGCGGACAGCGTGGATGAAGCCATCGCCGCCGGGGCCGATCTGCTTCTCGTTCACCATCCGCTGCTGCTGCGCGGCGTGACGTCTATCGCCGAGGACCGCTACAAGGGTGCGTTGCTGAGTCGCCTGATCCGTGCGAATTGCGCACTGCTTGCCGCTCACACGAACGCCGACATCGTCACCGACGGAGTCTCCGACACGTTGGCGACCAGGCTCGGCCTGCGCAACGCTCGGCCCATCGTCCCGGGCGCCACCCCCGACGTCGGGCTCGGGCGCGTGGGTGAGCTGAGCGAGCCGGTCAGCCTCGGCCACCTGGCCCGGCGTCTCGGGGATCTTCTCCCGGCAACGGCATCCGGAGTTCGGGTGGCCGGCGACTACGGCGCCATGGTCACACGCGTGTCCCTGTGCGGTGGAGCGGGAGATTCGCTCCTGCGCGAGCCCGCCGTGCTCGGCTCCGACGTGTACATCACCTCAGACCTCCGTCACCACCCCGCATCTGAGTCCCGTGAACAGTCACGTCTCACCGGCGACACGCCGGCCCTCATCGACGTGTCGCACTGGGCGAGCGAATGGTTGTGGCTCGACGGCGCCGCCGAACAGTTGCGCACGGCGCTGCCGGGTACGCAGGTCACCGTGAGCGACCTGCGCACGGACCCCTGGGATTTCGTCATCATGCAGTGATGGTCACCGCACCCGCTATTCTTTTCTCCCCACGAACTCCACAGAAGCAAAGGTCAAACACGTGAAGGCAACGCCCCTCCAGCAGAAGGAGCTTCTCCGGCTCCAGGCCCTCGACACGAAGGTGCTCCAGGTCACCCACCAGACGACGGCGCTGCCCCAACACGCCGAAGTGCACGGACTCAAGCGTGAAGCGGATGCCGTGCGCGCGAAGCTGACCACCGAAGGCGGCGCCCTCGACGACGTGCGCACCGAACTCGGTCGGATCGAGTCGGACGTCGCGGTGGTGGAGAAGCGCATCGCACGGGACACGGATCGCGTGCAGCACACCTCGTCGGTCAAGGACGTGCAGGCACTCGAAACGGAACTGACCGCACTACGCAAGCGTCTCTTCGACCTCGAAGAGATCGAGATCGCGGTCATGGAACGTCTTGAGCAACATGAGGCGGCCGTTGCCGTGGTTGTCGCTGAGCGTGACGCCGTGGCCGAGCGGATGGCCGCCGCGGAGGCGTCGCGCGACGAACTCCTTATCGACCTGGAGCGTCAGCTCGGCGAACTGCGTCGCGACCGTCTCACCGTGGCGGGAACGATCGATGAGGAGCTGGTCGCGCTCTATGAGAAGCGACGCGTCAGCGGGCGGGGCAATGCAGCAGCGTTGCTGCGTGCGCGCACGTGCAGCGGCTGCACGATGACCCTCACCGGCAGCGACCTCGCCGAGGTTCGGTCCGCCGCCCCCGACGAGGTCATCTTTTGCCCTGATTGCGGCGCGATTCTGGTGCGTACAGACGAGTCCGGCATCTAGGAGCCGTATAGGGCTGTAGGCTTGGTCTCCGGAATGGGTCGGCAAGACGGTCGCGTCGTTCGGGGGTTTCGGGACGTGTCCCAGAGCCGCTGAACGCCGAGGAACGTCCGGGCTCCAGAGAGCAGGACGGTGGGTAACACCCACCCGGGGCAACCCGCGAGACAGTGCCACAGAAAGTAGACCGCCACCGGGCCAGGCCTTCGGGCCGGGCCAGGGGGTAAGGGTGAAACGGTGGTGTAAGAGACCACCAGAGGCCAGGGCGACCTGGTCGGCTAGGTAAACCTCGTCCGGAGCAAGGTCAGACAGAAAGCGCTAAGGCTGCTCGCCGAGCTTTCGGGTAGACCGCTAGAGGGCTGCGGCAACGTAGTCCCAAGATAGATGGCCGTCCACGGTGCTTCGGCGCCGAGACAGAACCCGGCGTAATAGCCGGCCCATTCCACACCCCGCCTTTGCCCACTGCGCGGCAGCCCCCGGGCGCTCCGGCCCAGGCTGCCTCACCCGGGGGTCAGCGAGGCTGCACGAGATCGGCCCCGATGGTCAACGTCTGCACACGCGGCGGATGCTCCGGGGTCAGTCGAATCTCCACGCGCAAGCGACCGGCGCGGCCGGGAACGTGCCACGCGAGGTGGGCGGGTGCCGTCGACACCTCGTCGGCGCCGAGACCGAAACCGGGGTCGTCCGCCGTCGCGGGTGCGAGGCCCCCGATGCGGGCGACGGCTTCGGCCAACGCGGCGCGTCGGCGATCCCACGCATCGTCGACGGCAACGTTGGGGGAGAACACGTCGGGCTCGGGGTCGTCGGGCCACGCCCGGATCAGGTCGTTCACGCTGCGCTGCGCGGCACGGGTGGCCGGCAGCACCGTCGTCGGCTTCGCCGCGACACCGGCGTCGAGGCGATCGAAGGCGTGCGTCGTGGCCACGGCCAAACGCGAGTGGGTCGCGTTGCCGAACGCGACGATGCCGTGCCCGCGGGGGGCGGACCACCGCATGTGCGCGGAGAACCCGGGATAGCCGCCCGAATGCGACACAACCGTCCCCGTGTGGGGATATTCCTCGACGAACAGCCCAAAGCCGTAGCCGGTCGGATGCTTCGGGAGGGCGGGAACGAAGCGGTACGCCTGCTGCATCTCGCGTCTGCTCGCCCGGGACAGCGGGGCCCCCGGTTCATCGACACCGTCGGTGTCGTGAGCCGCCGCGAGCCAGGCGGCCCACCGGCTGAGATCGGTGACCGTGCTGAAGAGACCGCCGATGGGGGAGAAGGCGCCGGGCGAGGAGAACGGCAGCGCGTGCCAGTCATCGTCGAGCCAGCGGGTACCGACGACGACCCCGCCGGATGCCGGAACGGACGCGTCCCATCCCGTTCCCGTCAGCCCGAGGGGCTCCAGGAAGAGCTCGGTGACCACGTCACGGTAGCCGCGGCCGCTCGCCTGTTCGATGACCTGCCCCAGCAGGGCGAATCCGAGGTTGGAGTAAGCAAAGCGCGTACCCGGGATCGACTCGAACGTGAGGCCACGCCGAAGCAGCGAATCGAACGCCCCGGCGCTCAGGCCCTCCTGCCGGTCCGCCCACGGATCGTCGGTGGGCAATCCCCCCGACATGGTGAGCAGCATCCGCACGGTCGGCACGGGGGCGTCACGGCCCGGCAGCATCACGCCGGCGAATGCCGGCACGAAACGCGTCACCGGCTCGTCAAGGTTCAGCCGCCCGGCGTCACGGAGCGCGAGCACCGCCGCAGCGGTGAAGCTTTTGGTGCAGGATGCGATGCGGTACGCGGTGTCGGCGCCGGGACGGGCTCCGTGCTGGTCGCGGCCGACCGCACCGGTGCGCACCAGCCCGCGTCGATCAAACGTTCCCCAGACCAGGCTGGGTGCGGAACCCCGAGCATGGTGCTCGGCGAAGACCTCGTCAACCTCGTCGTGCGCCACGGGACCGCCTAGTCCTGGTGCTTCACCGCGAGTGCGGCGGCTCCGAGGATGCCGGCGTTGTTGCGGTGCACGGCCGGGATGATCCGCGTCTTGAGCTGCAGCAGCGGCAGGAAGTGTTCGTGGTGTTTGGAGACGCCGCCGCCGACGATGAAAAGATCGGGGGAGAAAAGCATCTCGAGCGTCGAGTAGTACTTCTGCAGTCGTGAAGCCCACTTCTCCCAGCTGAGATCTTCACGTTCCTTCGCGGAGTACGCGGCCTTCGTCTCGTAGTCTTTGCCGTCGATTTGAAGGTGCCCGAGTTCGGTGTTGGGCACGAGCAGACCGTCGTTCAGCAGCGCGGTACCGATCCCGGTGCCGAGGGTGGTGAGCAGAACAACGCCGGGCACGTTGCGGGCCGCGCCGAACTGAGATTCGGCGTACCCGGCAGCATCCGCGTCATTGACGAAATGAATCGGAAGCTTGAGCGCCTTTTCAAAGAGCGCCTCGGCGGCCAACCCAATCCATTTGTCGGACACGTTCGCCGCCGACATCGTGTGACCATTCTTGATCACGGCCGGAAAGCACACCCCGACCGGCAGGTCGTCGGTGTCTGTCGACAGTTTTGCCAGCAGGTGCTTCGCGGTGTCGATGATGTCCTGGGGGCGCCCGCCCTTGGGCGTGGGCAGTTTGACCCGGTCGGACAGCAGGGCACCGGTCGTCAGATCGACAATCGCTCCCTTGATGCCGGTTCCGCCGATGTCGATGCCGATGGCCGTCGTTGCGCTCATTGTTAAAACCTACCGGTTAGGGGAGCGTGAGAATCTCGGCGCCGCGCTCGGTCACCACGAGCGTGTGCTCGAACTGGGCCGTGATGCTGCGGTCCCTGGTGAGAACCGTCCAATCGTCACTCCACATGTCCCAATCGGCGGATCCGCCGAGGGTCAGCATCGGCTCGATCGTGAAGACCATCCCTACTTCCATCACGGTGTCGTACTGCGCGGCGTCGTAGTGGGGGATGATCAGCCCGGAGTGGAACGCCCTTCCAACGCCGTGGCCGGTGTAATCACGAACGACGCCGTAGTTGAAGCGCTTGGCATAGGACTCGATGGCGCGGCCGATGACGTTCACCCGGCGTCCGGGTGCAACCGCCTTGATTCCCCGATTGAGGGCTTCGCGGGTGCGCTCAACCAGCAAGGTCACATCCTCGCTCGCTTCACCGACAACGAATGTGACGTTGGTATCGCCGTGCACGCCGTTCTTGAACGCCGTGATATCGATGTTGACGATGTCACCGTTCTCGAGCACCGTGTCGTCGGGGATGCCATGGCAGATGACCTCGTTGACCGAGCTGCACAGGGACTTGGGGTAGCCGCGGTATCCGAGGGTCGAGGGATAGGCGTCGTGCTTGATGATGTACTCGTGCCCGATGACGTCGAGCTCTTCGGTGGTGACCCCGGGGCGGATGGCGTTTCCCACGGCTTCGATGGCGCGGGCCGCGATAAGTCCGGATTCGCGGATGAGCGCGATCTGCTCCGCCTTGTAGACATCCGATCCTGTGAACGGGGTCGGAGCCTTCTTTCCCACGTATTCGGGGCGCAAAATGTGGGAGGGGACGGAGCGCATCGACGACACGTTTCCAGGGACGAGGTGACCGGTTGAATCCTTAGGCATAGGATCAACCTTATGGCCGAAGACACCGAAAACCAGTACTGGTACAACATGCGCACCGGGGCCGTCGAGAAGGGCTTCCAATCAGCCTCCCTCGATCGGGTCGGACCGTTTGCCACCCACGACGAAGCGGCACACGCCCTGGAGAAGCTGCGAGCGAACAGCGCGAAGTGGTCAGAGGACGACGCGCGCGACGCCCGCTGACCACGTCGTGGCCGACGGTAGCGGCCCGCGACTGACGTGGGCCGCTACTCGTAGTTGTGCTCCGGCGCCGGGTAATCGCCCGAGTTCACGTCGTCGCGAAAGTTGTGCACGGCATCCGTGAGGACCTGCCGCACGTTCGCGTACTGCCGCACGAAGCGGGGCACCCGGCCCTCGGTCATGCCGGCGAAGTCGGTCCAGACGAGCAGCTGGCCGTCCACCGACGGCCCGGCGCCCACGCCGATCGTCGGGATCTCGAGCGCCGCCGTCACCTGGGCCGCCACAGAGCCCGGCACCATTTCCAGGACGACGGCGAACGCGCCGGCGTCCTGCACCGCGAGGGCATCGGCGATCAGGTTTTGCGCGGCCTCGCCACGCCCCTGGATGATGTGGCCGCCGAGGCCGTGTTCGCTCTGCGGTGTGAAACCCACGTGGCCCATCACCGGGATACCGGCGGAGACGATGCGTTTGATCTGCTTGTGGCTGCGCGTGCCGCCCTCAAGCTTCACCGCGTGTGCCTGCGCCTCCTTCATGAAGCGCACGGCCGTGGACAGCGCCTGGTCGGCGCCGCTCTCATAGGACCCGAACGGCATGTCCGCGACGACAAGCGCTCGGGTAACGGCCCTGGCCACGGCACGCGTGAGCGGAATGAGCTCGTCCACCGTCACCGGGAGCGTGGTTTCGTAGCCGAACACGTTGTTGCCCGCCGAATCGCCCACGAGCAGAAAATCGATGCCGGCCTGGTCGAAGATCTGGGCCGTGAGCATGTCGTAGCTCGTGAGCCCGGTGATCGGGATGCCTTGCCGCTTGGCGTTGTTGAAGTGGCGGGTGCGCACCCTCTTCGGGCCGTCGGGGGCATGGCCGTAGGGGTGCTGTTCGGGTGCGGACGGTGACGAGTCTGGCGCAGTTGAGTTCGGCGCGGGCGATTCTGACATGCCACAAGTGTAGTCAAGCCATCAATCGGGCCGATGAGACAGTACCCTAGTAAGGAACCAGAAGGGGCTGAATGGACAAGCAGCGCGATTTCGTTCTCCGTACCATCGAAGAGCGAGGAATCAAGTTCGTTCGACTGTGGTTTACTGACGTCGTAGGAACCCTGAAATCGGTGGCGATTGCACCCGCCGAGGTTGAGGGCGCCTTCAATGAGGGCCTGGGCTTTGACGGCTCCGCGATCGAAGGCCTCACCCGATCGTTCGAAGCCGATGTGCTCGCGCATCCGGACCCCACCACATTCCAGATCCTCCCGTGGCGCGGCGAGGTCGACCCCACCGCACGCATGTTCTGCGACATCACGACGCCCGACGGCCAGCCCGCCGTCGCCGATCCGCGCAACGTGCTCAAGCGCACGCTCGCCAAGGCGGCCGATCGCGGCTTCACGTTCTACACGCACCCCGAGATTGAGTTCTACCTGCTCAAGTCCTCGAAGTACGGCAAGAACGGGCCTGTGCCGGCCGACTCCGCCGGATACTTCGACAACGTTCCCGGCGGTACGGCTCACGACTTCCGCCGCCGGTCCGTGCGCATGCTCGAAGACCTCGGCATTTCCGTGGAGTTCAGCCACCACGAGGCCGGTCCCGGCCAGAACGAGATCGACCTGCGATACGCCGACGCGCTGACTACGGCCGACAACATCATGACCTTCCGCACGGTGGTGAAGGAGGTGGCGATCGAGCAGGGCGTCTATGCGACGTTCATGCCCAAGCCCATGTCCGAGCACCCGGGTTCCGGCATGCACACCCACATGTCACTTTTCGAGGGTGACACGAACGCGTTCTACGAGCCGGGAGCCCAATACCAGCTCTCGAAAATCGGTCGCCAGTTTATCGCCGGGCTGCTCAAGCATGCCCCGGAAATCACAGCTGTCACGAACCAGTTCGTGAACTCCTACAAGCGGTTGTGGGGCGGTGACGAGGCCCCCAGCTTCGTTTGCTGGGGTCACAACAACCGGTCGGCGCTCATCCGCGTTCCGCTCTACAAGCCCAACAAGGGTCAAAGTGCGCGGGTCGAGTACCGCGCGATCGACTCCGCGGCGAACCCCTACCTCGCCTACTCGCTCATGCTCGCTGCCGGGCTCAAGGGCATCGAAGAGGGCTACGAGCTGCCCGCGGAGGCCGAAGACAATGTGTGGAGCCTGAGCGACACCGAGCGTCGCGCGCTCGGCTACACGCAATTGCCCGCGAGCCTCGACCACGCCATCCAGTTCATGGAAGAGTCCGAACTGGTCGCGGAAACGCTCGGCGAGCAGGTCTTCAACTTCGTTCTGCTCAACAAGCGGAAGGAATGGAAGGACTACCGCTCCCAGGTCACCCCGTTTGAGCTGCGCAAAAACCTCGAAATGCTCTAGGAACCGGGGAACCGGGCGATGACGCGCGAATCGCTGACTCTGACCGAGTTGGCCAGGCTCGGTTTCGTCGACCTCGGTGAGGTGCGACTGCGCCTCACCGAGGTAACCGAGCTCGGCGGGCCGGACGGCCGTGAGCTGCTTCCGCTGCTCTCCCGCGCCGCGGATCCCGATGCGGCCCTCGGCGCGCTCGTCGACCTGCTCCGGCAGGGCTCCGCGGAGATCTTCGCCATCCTGTCGGACACGGATGCCGCCCAGCGTCTCATCCGGGTGCTGGGAGCGTCCAGCGGCCTCGCCGAATTCTTCCTGCGGCACCCCGACGAGCTCCCGGTACTCGCCGCGCCGTTGCTGGCGCTGCCCACGGTCGACGAGTTGAGTCAGGACTTGTTGGACTCCGTCGGCGCCGTCGACGGTTTCTCGGCCCTCGTCGACGATGCCGCCTGGGCGGCACTGCGAGTGCGCTACCGCCGACGGCTGGCCGCGGTCGCGGCCTTCGATCTCGAGCAGGCGGATCCGGTCGCCGGCGTCGACGGCATCGCCGACGCACTGGCCGACCTGGCGACCGCTGCTCTTGAGGCGGCGCTGGCGGTTGCGCGCAGCATGTCCAGCGGTGAGGTTGCGGGCCGGGGCGTCTTCCCACGCGAGCAGGTGAGCGCCACGCGGCTCGCCGTAATCGGCATGGGCAAGGCCGGTGCGCGTGAGCTCAACTATGTGAGCGACGTCGATGTCATTTTTGTGGCCGACGGCGATTCGGAGGCCGGCCTCGAATCGACGCGTGCCGTCGAGATCGCGATTCGACTTGCCATCCTCATGATGCGAGGAATGAACGAGACCGCGGTCGAGCCCGAACTGTGGGAGGTGGATCCCAACCTGCGGCCCGAGGGCAAGAGCGGCGCACTCGTGCGATCGATCGAGTCTCACCTCGCCTACTACGACCGGTGGGCGAAGAGCTGGGAGTTCCAGGCCTTGCTCAAGGCCCGCACCCTCGCGGGTGACCTTGAACTGGGTGCACGGTACATCGACGCCGTTTCCCCCAAGGTATGGAGCAGTGCCAGCCGGGAGAACTTCGTTGACTCCGTGCAGCGGATGCGGGAACGGGTCACCGACAACATTCCCGACGGGGAAGTCGATTTCCAGCTGAAGCTGGGACCGGGCGGCCTGCGCGACATTGAGTTCACCGTGCAGCTGCTGCAACTGGTGCACGGCCAATCCGATCCCGCCGTGCGGCAGAGTGGAACGCTGCCCGCGCTGGCCGCCCTCGCGCACGGCGGGTATGTCGGTCGGGCGGAAGCCGCCGAATTCGCCCAGGACTACCGCACGCTGCGCCTGATGGAGCATCGACTGCAGTTGGAGAAGCTGCGTCGCACCCATCTGATGCCCCGGGATGAAGCGAACCTGCGCGTGCTCGCTCGGGCCACCGGGCTTGCCACGAGCGCCGCCGGCCTCTCGAGTCTCTGGGGCGACACGAAACAGCGGGTGCGCGGACTGCATGAGCGGCTCTTCTACCGGCCCCTGCTGAGCGCCGTCGCGGCTCTGCCCGCCGAGGGCCTCAACCTCACGAACGCCCAGGCGCAAGCACGCCTCGCCGCGATCGGCTTTCTCAATTCCCAGGGCGCTCTGGGTCATATTGCGGCGCTGTCCGGCGGCGTGTCGCGCCGCGCGACGATCCAGCGCCACCTGCTCCCCGTGATGCTGCAGTGGTTTTCGCAGGGCGCCGATCCCGACTACGGGCTGCTGGCCTTTCGTCGGCTGAGCGACAACCTCGGCTCGACGTACTGGTTCCTGCGCATGCTCCGCGATTCCTCGGGCGCCGCAGAACGCCTCACCCGGGTGCTGTCCGGCTCCAGGTACGTGGGGGAGCTGCTGGAGAAGATCCCGGAAGCGGTCGCGTGGCTGGAGAACGAGGAAGACCTGCGGCCTCGGCCGCTGACCGCGCTGCTCGACGAGACGAGAGCGGTACTGGCTCGGCACGAGAGCCCGGATGCCGCCGCTTCCATCCTGCGCACGGCACGACGCCGGGAACTGCTGCGCCTGGCCTTCGGCTCCATGCTGGGCCAGATCTCCATCGACGAACTCGCCGTCGGGCTCACCGATATCACGGCCAATTTCATTCGCGGCGTGATCGCCGCCATCCGCGGTCGAGAACTCAACGAACCTGGAGTCGGCGTTCCTACCGGGCCGCAGACGCCGGACGGCATCGAGTTCGCCGTGATCGCGATGGGACGTTTCGGTGGCTCCGAACTCGGCTTCGGCTCGGACGCCGATGTGATGTACGTCTTCCGCAACGGCGCGCTCGAGGGCGAACCGGCCCACGAGCGCGCGCGCTTCATCGTCAAAGAACTGAACCGCCTCACCGACGATGACCGTCTGCCCCTCGACCTGGATACCGGCCTGCGCCCGGAAGGCAGCAACGGCGCCATTGTGCGGTCCCTCGACTCCTACGCGGCCTACTACGGCCGCTGGTCGCTCACCTGGGAAGCGCAGGCGCTGCTGCGAGGCCGCGGAGTGGCCGGCGACATCACGCTGCAGAGCGACTTTGAGCGACTCGCGGACTCCGTACGCTATCCGGTCGCGATTGCCGACAAAGAGGTTCGCGAGATCAAGCGCATCAAGGCCCGCGTCGAAAACGAGCGTCTGCCCCAGGGGGCCGACCCGAAACGGCACCTCAAGCTGGGTCGCGGTTCCCTGAGCGATGTGGAGTGGTTCGTGCAGCTCCTCCAGCTGGAGAACGCGGCCGCGGTTCCGGGGCTGCGCACCACGTCGACCCTCGTCGCGCTGACGGCGGCGGGCGATGCGGGCCTGGTGAACAGAGCGGACGCCGAGACGTTGCGAATCGCGTGGCTGTTCGCGTCGCGTGCCCGTTCGGCGATCACGCTGTGGACCAACAAGACCGCCGACGTGCTTCCGGTCGACCGTGCCCAGCTCGAGGGCATCGCGCGAATTCTGGAATATCCCCCAGGTTCGGCATCGGCCCTGGAAGATGACTACCTGTCGGTGACCAGACGCTCCCGGTCCGTCTTTGAACGGCTCTTCTACGGCCCTGCGTAGCGCTCAGGCGCCAACGACGGCTGAGGCCTCCCGCGCGGGATCCTCCGGGAACCCGCCCGTGGGCACGAAAGAAGGACCGCACCCAACGGGTGCGGTCCTTCGTGTCAGCCGTGGGGCTTAGACGCCGTAGTACAGTTCGAACTCGAACGGGTGCGGGCGCTGGGCGAGCGGCTTGATCTCGTTCTCACGCTTGTACTCGATCCAGGTCTCAATGAGCTCCGGAGTGAACACGTTTCCGGCGAGCAGGAAGTCGTGGTCGGCTTCGAGGGCCTGCAGGGCGTGCTCGAGGGACGCGGGAACCTGAGGAATGTTCTTGGCTTCCTCAGGGGGCAGCTCGTAGAGGTCCTTGTCGACGGGCTCGTGCGGCTCGATGCGGTTCTTGATTCCGTCCAGGCCGGCCATCAACTGTGCGGCGAACGCGAGGTACGGGTTGCCGGAGGCGTCGGGTGCACGGAACTCCAGGCGCTTCGCCTTCGGGTTCGTGCCCGTGATCGGGATGCGGATGGATGCCGAGCGGTTACCGGCGGAGTAAACCAGGTTGACCGGAGCTTCAAAGCCCGGAACCAGGCGGTGATAGGAGTTCACGGTGGGGTTGGTGAAGGCGAGCACGGCGGGGGCATGCTTGAGCAGGCCTCCGATGTACCAGCGAGCCACATCGGACAGCCCGCCGTATCCGGCCTCGTCGTAGAACAGCGGCTTGCCTTCGGCCCAGAGAGACTGGTGCGTGTGCATGCCGGAGCCATTGTCGCCGAACAGCGGCTTGGGCATGAACGTGGCCGTCTTGCCCCAGTCGTGTGCCGTGTTCTTGACGATGTACTTGAACTTCAACAGATCGTCGGCGGCGTGCACCATCGTGTCGAACTTGTAGTTGATCTCACCCTGACCGCCGGTGCCGACCTCGTGGTGGCTGCGTTCCAGGATGAGGCCCGCGTCCATGAGCTTGAGGCAGATATCGTCACGCATGTCTGCGTGCTGGTCGACGGGGCTGACCGGGAAGTAGCCTCCCTTGAACGGAGTCTTGTTGGCGAGGTTTCCGCCCTCTTCCTTCTTGCCCGAGTTCCAGGCGCCTTCGCTTGAATCCACGGAGTAGTAGCTCGTGTGCTGGTTCACTTCGTAGCGCACGTCATCGAAGATGTAGAACTCGGCTTCGGAGCCGAAGAAGGCGGTGTCGCCGATGCCGGTCGAGGCGAGGTACTTCTCGGCCTTCTTGGCAACCTGGCGCGGGTCCTTGGAGTAGATTTCCCCGTTGCGCGGGTTGTAGATGTCGAACAGCATGATGAGCGTGCGCTCAGTGCGGAAGGCGTCGATGTATGCGGTGGAGACATCGGGGATGAGCTGCATGTCGGACTCGTGGATCGACGCGAAACCGCGGATCGACGAACCATCAAACATTTGGCCGACGGTGAAGAAGTCTTCATCAACGGTCGAGGCCGGGATGTTGAAGTGCTGCTGCACACCGGGCAGGTCGGTGAAACGGATGTCAAGGAACTTGACGTCGGTGTCCTTGATGTACTTGAGCACTTCTGACGAATCGCGGAACATACGGGTTTACTCCAAACGAAGTGGGCGTGGATCACACAGTGCTGCACACTGCGATTCCCTTGAGATTAGCGTCGGGGCGTTACCTGAGGGTGACGCTTATGTTTCACACATGTTACAGGCGGGCACGCTCGATAGACTCATCGGGTGCCCGCATCTGACTCGCAAACCCGTCCCTCCGGCCCTCCCGCCCCGAGCATGTGGCCCGGCGAACGCCTGGGTCTGCCTCGCACGGGTCGCGGCTCGATCGCTCGACCCGGCAGGCGTCTGGCGGGCGTTGCCATCGACTGGTCGATCGCCGTCGGGGTTTCACTGATCTTCTTCGACTACAACGCCGTGGCCAATTCCGTGATTTTCGTTCTTCTGCAGCTGATCTTCATTCCCACGATCGGCGGCAGCATCGGCCACCGCCTCGTCGGGATGCGCGTGGTTCCGGTGCAGGGTGGATGGATCGGCCCCTGGCGCGGAATCGTGCGTGCTGTTCTTCTGGGAATCGTGTTCCCCGCCCTGGTCTGGGACTCAGACCAACGAGGCTTCCACGACAAGGTTGCCGGAACGGTACTGATCCGCGCGTAGCGCACGCGGCGTGCGAGAACGAGAAAAGGAACGGGCACCTGATGCAATCAGGTGCCCGTTCCTTTTCTCGTTCTGGCCTGAGCCTAGCCGCGCTGGGGCCGAGCCTTCATCGGGTCGACGCCCTTGGGAATGGGGAGTTTCGTGGTCATCGACGACAGGCGGTTGTTGACCGCAAGCACTTCAGCCTTGGTGAGTGTCGGCTTGATGCGGGTGAGGCGACGCGCGAGCTTGTGCAGCGGCACGGCATCGGCGTCAGGGCCGACGGCGATGACTGTGACCGTGACGTTGCCGCCGACCTTCGCGACGCGACGACGCTCGTCGTCGACCATGCGTTGAGTGCGCGTCTTGGGTCCCTCGCTGATGAGCACGACTCCGCCGCGTCCCACCGCACGATAAACGGCGTCCTGCGTCTTGCCGTTGACCGCGACGGGCATTTCGCTTCCGACCCAGCCACGCTTGAGCGAGCTGCGGAGGACAGCGCCAACGGCACCGGGCTGCCCCTCGATCTGGGAGTACGCCGCTTTTTCGGCACGACGCCCCAGAACGACGAGCATCACCAGCACTCCCGCGAGCACCCCGGAGACGGCCCAGAGAATGATTGTCAGCACGTTACCGGGCGACAGGATCAGCGCCAGTGCGACGCTGATCAGAACCGGAACCAGGAAGCCCAGAATCATGATCCAGACGATATTGGAGTCGTAACGCCGAGTCATCTGGAACACTTGCCACATTTGTTTGATGCGGCCGGTCTTCTTGGGGGGTTTTGGAGTCTTGTCCTTGCTGCGTGCCATGAACCAAGACTACCCAGTCACCAGAATGTTTCGTGACCGATCTTGGAGCTAAACGGCCTGGGCGAAACCGAGCTGGGCATCCGCGAGCGCGCGCAGTTCCTCGGGGACCTCACGCCCGGTCGCCTGCATTGACTGTGCCCACAGGCGTCCGGCGCGGTAAGAGGAACGCACCAGGGGCCCGGAGAGTACACCGATGAACCCGATCGCTTCCGCTTCCTGCTTCAGCTCCACGAATTCCTCGGGGCGTACCCAGCGCGCCACCGGCAGGTGGCGGGCACTCGGCCGCAGGTACTGGGTGATGGTGATGATGTCCGTGCCCGCGTCATAGAGGTCCTGCAGGGCCTGCGTGACCTCGGCGCGCTCCTCGCCCATGCCCAGAATGAGGTTCGATTTCGTGATCATTCCGGCGGCCCTGCCCTGCGTGAGAACGTCGAGGGACCGGTCGTACCGGAAGGCCGGACGGATGCGTTTGAAAATGCGCGGAACGGTCTCGACATTGTGCGCGAAAACCTCGGGTTTGGCGTCAAAGACCTGACCGAGATGGTCTGGATTGCCGGAGAAGTCGGGCACGAGTATCTCGACGCCGGTTCCGGGGCTCTGCTCATGAATCTGCCGAATGGTCTCGGCGTAGAGCCAGGCTCCCTCGTCGGGCAGGTCGTCACGCGCGACCCCGGTGACCGTGGCGTAACGCAGATTCATCGTCACCACGGATTCGCCGACGCGGCGCGGTTCGTCGGTGTCGTAGTCGGCGGGCTTGCCCGTATCGATCTGGCAAAAGTCGCATCGGCGGGTGCACTGTGAACCGCCGATGAGGAAGGTGGCTTCGCGATCCTCCCAGCATTCGAAGATGTTCGGGCAGCCGGCCTCCTGACATACCGTGTGCAGTCCCTCACTCTTGACGAGGTTTTGCAGTTTGCGATATTCGGGGCCCATCTTCGCGACTGTTTTGATCCACTCGGGCTTGCGCTCAATGGGGGTCTCGGCGTTGCGAATTTCGAGTCGAAGGAGCTTGCGCCCCTCGGGTGCGGCGCTCATGCTGAAACCTTCACTGTGTTGGGGAGCCCGGAATACTGCAGGCCGGACTGGAGAAAATTGGCGGTAACGGAAGCGATGACGTCTTTCGGTTCGACGGCACGCCCAAGAACAACGGACATGGTCGTGACGCCGGCGTCCTTGATGCCGCACGCGATGATGTGTGTATAGGGTTCGAGGGAATTGCTGCAGTTCAGGGCGAAACCGTGCATGGTGACCCCGTTGGAGACGCGGATGCCGATGGCTGCGATCTTCTCCTCTCGGCCGGGAGGACCGACCCAGACCCCGGAGCGACCGTCGACCCGTATTCCGGTGATCTCGAAGTCGGCGAGAACGCCGATCAGGATCTGTTCGAGCTGCCGCACGTAGCCGACGACGTCGACAGGTTCGGCGAGGGTGAGAATCGGGTAACCGACGAGTTGGCCGGGGCCGTGCCAGGTGATCTTGCCGCCGCGATCGACGTCGATGACCGGCGTATCGTCAACCGGCCGTTCTTCGGGCAAGGTGCGTTTGCCCGCCGTGTACACGGCGGGATGCTCAAGGAGCAGGACGGTGTCCGTTTTCTCTCCGGAAGCGACGGAACGGTGGACTGCGCGTTGGAGCTCAAGGCCCTCAACATACGGCACGGAGTTGGCGCTTAGCCCCGCGACGACAAAGTCGAGCATGGGAGGAAGTCTAACCCAGCGTGCGCGGGCGCGATCCCTCCACAGCCGGTCGCGGCGTGTGGTGCGCACGCTGCGGTGGCGCATCGGTGCGAGGGAGCGGATGAAGGGGGAGTCTGGTGTGGTGGAACGCCGGAGGAGGAGGGCTGCCGTGATGAGAGCGCGAGGTCGATCGGGGCGAAGGGCCGCTGTTTCTGCCGCGGAGGAGTCGAGCCTGGTGCCGTCCCTGGTAGCGTCGGTTCCAGTGCAGGAGGACGCGGATCTTGCCGGCTACCGGGTTGTTCGCCGACTCGCCGCGGGGGACCATTCCGATGTCTATCTCGGATACTCCGCGACACCGGGAATGGTGCCCGTCGCCCTCAAAGTTTTCAGACCCGACGCCGACCCCGACTCCATTGAGCGTCAGATTCGGGTGCTCTGCCAGAGTCCGGAGAACCAGATGGTCAGACTCATCGACGTGGCGACGTTGTCGGACGAGCGCGTCTGCCTGGTGCAGGAGCGGCTCGACGGGCGCACGCTCGCCCGACTGCTGACGGACCGCGGAAACATCGCAACCGGCGAAGCCGTGACGCTTCTCGCCCCGGTTGTTGCGGCCCTGGCCGCCCTGCATGATTCGGGCCTGCGCCACGGGGCAATCGGACCGGCCGCGATCCTCCTGCACCGGTCCGGGCGTCCCTTGCTCGGTGGGCTGAGCGCCGTGAGTGACCTGCCCGACATCCCCACCGCGCGGCTCCGCGTTCTCCGTGACGACTACGCCGGGGTCGCGGGCCTCCTGCGGGACGTGTTTGCTCACCTGGACGCCGGTGCCGAGGCGGGCGGCAGCACGCGCGAGGCCGGGCTGCTCGTCGACAGGTTCGAAGCCCGAATCGCCCTCACTCCCTTCCGACCCGGCCTGGCCGAGCTCGAACGTGAGCTGTTCGGCTGGGCGGCCGCGGCGCCCGTGCGGCTCGGTGCTCCCGAAACTGCGGGTGCTCCACCCGCCGCGGTCACGCCGGCCCGCGTCCCGGATGCCGTCGGGGGAGTGCCCGGCGCCCACCGACCGGGGCGACATCGGGTCACCGCACCGGACCGTGTACGGGCCCACCTCAGGCGGGGCCATCGGGCGGGCGGCGGTGCAACCGACGCTTACACCTCCGTCGACCTGATCCCGGACGGTGCCCGGTCTGCCGGGCGGGAGGCATTCCTCGGCCTGCCGGGGGATGCGATCGCGCTCGTTCGTGACCTGAGCGGTTCGGCCTGGCAGTTGCTGGACGGCCAGCCGGGTGAGCGGCTGCGGGCGCGCATAAGTACCGTCCTTCGTGTGCGGCGGCGTCCGGTGCTCGTCGCGGGTCTCGTGGGCCTGTCGGCGGTGGTGCTGGCGCTGACCCTGCTTCCGCCGGGCGGCCTGTCCAGTCGGGGGCAGGAGGCTCCGAGAGACCGTGGCACCGCGGCGGCATCGTCGCCGGCCCTGTCGGCTTCGGGCGCCCCGCCAGCGGCCGGGAGCACGGTAGCGTCGGGCGGCACAGCGAACGGAGATTCGGCAGAACGCACGGGGGACGACCCA
>Ga0307487_1000205_pt1 | contig 48413 bp, 30 predicted proteins | sample CBIW12metaG_FD_203665 | JGI IMG/M metagenome (GOLD analysis project Ga0307487, IMG submission 203665) | Sea-ice brine microbial communities from Beaufort Sea near Barrow, Alaska, United States - CBIW 1.2 | ecosystem: Environmental > Aquatic > Marine > Coastal | place: USA: Alaska | collected... | reverse complement strand
AACCGCTATAAACGCCATCAAAATGAACAAAAATCTCTTTTCCATCCCAATTTTGAGAAATATTGAAATCCCTCTTGTAAGAACCTACGGGATTAATTTCTACTTCATTGGTATAGTCTTCTTGAGGCTGAATAAAAGGAGGGTTATTTTTAAATGGATAAGTATAATTTGTGTAAATAGGCGTTCCGTAACCATACATTTCCCAACAAGATGGTACTGGAATTTCTTTCCAACTTGATATATCAAAATCCTCTTTGAAGAAATCTATAGGCCGCTCCGGTGTATCTTTTACCCAATGGAACTTCCATGTACCATTTAATGAATTGTACCACTCCGACTTTGGTTCCAACCAAGGTTTTTCAAAAGCAGCATCTTTTTTAAGAGATGCTAATGACGTGTAAGGCGTATAAGTGGCGTGTCCAGGCTCCTTATTGATAGCAAAAATAGTTTCATCTTCCCATTCATCTACTCCCCTTAAAGGTTGCGGATCTGGCATTTTCAAATTGGAAGGCAACAATTTCCATGTTTGCTCTTTAGGCAACTGCATAATTGCGGTACCAGCTTCATCCGCGGATGAAAACCCAAGGTTCATTTCACTGTTTTTTTGGATAATCTCGTAATTGCCATTATCCAACTCATTTAGAGACCATTGTTGGTTAGGATTATTTGGATTGGTATCCCATTGAATAACTGTATTCCCTTTACCAAATGTTTTATTGAAATTATCAATGCTCTTGCCTGTAAAAGGATTGGATATGTTATAAAAACCATTCTCTAGCCTGGTAATGACCCATACCTGTCCTTCTCCCTTTTGTTTTGCAGCTTCTAAAAAAAGTGTGGCCTCATTTTTAGTGTTTCCATTGTTCCCAATTACCAGACCAGAAGGGCTTTGTAAAGTGTATAATGTATTGGGATCTATTTTCTGGGAAGTGGGCGAACAACCAAAAATGGATAAAGAAAGTATAAGCGTAATTAATGACAAAAATTTCATTTATTGAAAAGTTATAGGTTCCTAAATTATGGTAATGCTTTACTTAAAAGCACCACATTCAAAGTTTTAAAATCCCTCAATAGCAAGGAAATAATACTGAATAAAAACTACGATTCATTAAAACACGATTTAAATTAAAATTGCACTCTATTTTTCCGAACTGGATTTTTGCTGTTATTCATTATGTTAGAAAATCAAGATTGTTTGCATTATCTACCGAGGAACATCAATATTAAAAATTGTTTATTTATCATTGCCATTCAAAGAATTTAAAGCAAACACATAAGCTCCAAAACAAATAGCCTCGCTTGTTCCCAACCGGGAAATACCTATAGGAATTCTTTTGTCAGAATTATAGTTTATTTCTTTATCACAAAAAGGAATTTTTATTTTTTTGGACTCCCAATTAATGAAACTTTCAAAAGAAACTGGATCCTCAAGGTTGTATGCTTTTGAAACTAGTCTGGGCATTTTTTCTCCCTTTTGATTTTCTATTGAGCCATTTAAATGATCTACTATCTTCGGCACGATAAAATCAGAAGCCCCAGATATTCCCCCTCCAATTACTACCGGCCCATCAAATAAAGTAATTGCATTTGCCAAAGATTCTCCAATTACTACAGCCATTTCTTCAAAAGCAGAAATAGCGGCTTCTTTATTTCCTGGCTTTTTACCAAGTGCTATTTTATAAATGTCCTTGGGGGTATGAAGAATTTTGACTCCAGAAATTTTGCTGTAAACCCGCTGAATTGCCCGTATACTTACCCCTTCTTCAGCTATTAAATGTGGAGTGATAAAATTGCGCATAAGCCATATTTCTCCACCTGCTGAATTATCCCCATGGAATATATTTTTATTTATCACCATTCCCCCTCCGAAGCCAGTACCAAGTGTTATTCCAAAAAGATTTTTATACTCTTTCTCGACACCCTTTTTCTTTAAGGCATTATTAATCACAGGTAAGATCCCAGCAACAGATTCTCCATATGTGAACAAGTCTCCATCATTATTAATAAAAGTTGGAATTTCGAAAATATTTTCTAACATTGGACCTAAAGCAACCCCACCTCTAAACGAGGAGAAATTGGGCAAATCCCCTATGATTCCATTTTGATAATCGGCTGGACCGGGAAAGGCAAAGCTGATAGCAACTGGTTCTTCAGGAAGTAGTTGTTTTACTAAATTAAACCCTCTTATTATCGTCTTTAAACAGAGTTTAAGATTTGAGGAATTAGAGAGTAGTTTAATAGGAGAAATAATTTCTCCCCCACCTTGTAAGGCAGAAAAAACCAAATTAGTTCCCCCTGCATCTAAGGTCATTACAATACGTTTGTCATTAATGTGACTCATTTTTTATATTTAGATTTAAATCAAGGAAAATGGGTTAAGTAGAAATCGAATTGAGAATTGAATTCTCAAAAAAAATAACCTCCACTTATTTATTAGACCATTTTCTATGTTTAATTATTTTTATATTGGATTATTAAATATTAATGTATGTTAAATAATATTATTTATTCTGTCAAAACCTCGATTTCTCCTCCACTTTTGAATAAATCGTGAGATATAAAATATTTTTCCTCCAGTTGTTTATTAATTTTTATACCTTTTAATTTCCTTCCTTCATTGGGTTTTAGGATTATCAATTCCTTATCATTTCCCGTTCTCCACCTCACTTCGTCAAAAATGGGCACAGTAACAATGTAATTTGCGTCGGCTGGAGATAATGGATACAAACCAAGCGCGCTAAATACGTACCAGGCAGACATTTCTCCCGCATCATCCATTCCTGATAATGCATTCCCATCTTCACCTATTCCATAGAAATTTTCTAAAATATCATCTATTATTGCTTGGGATTTTTCAGGTTTATCTATAAAATAATAAGAAAATGGAGCCTCGTGATCTGGTTGATTCCCATGACAATATTGTCCTATAAAACTAGAAACATTTCTGGCAATATGATCTGGGTTCCACGGAAGTGTAAATAGTGAGTCCAGCTTTTCTTCGAACCTCTCTTTACCGCCATAAAGGCTTACCAATCCCGACATATCCTGTGGCACATAAAAAGACAATTGCCAGGCATTTGCTTCCCTGTACATGTATTCATAATAAGGATATTGTGGATTGAAGGGGCTAATCCAATCTCCATTGTCCAATCTTCCCCGCATAAAATTAGTAGAAGTATCAAAAACGTTCTTATAATTTTTTGACCTCTTTATCAAATCCTCATAATGCTCCTTATCTTTAAGTTCATTTGCCAGTAGTGCTAAGGAATAATCGTCGTATGCATATTCAAGAGTTTTAGAGACACCAGCCTTGCCCTTTGTTTCAACATTAGGATTCTCAACATCGGGATCTGATATAAATCCGTTCTTAATATATTCCTTAATAAATGGCCTTGTCCCACCTTCTTTATAAGCATTATTTAGTAATAAAGAATAGGCTTTTTGCACATCAAAATCTTTAAGTCCCCTTAAATAGGAGCCAGTGATAAATGACGCAGCATGATCCCCATGAAAAAATGTCGGAATAAACCCAGTTAATCCTCCCTTGTCCACAAGTGATTTAATTATGTTTTGGGTTATCTCAGGTGATATTATGCCCAGTAAGACCAATTTATTCCTATACGTATCCCATAAGGAAGGATTAGTATAATACTGAAAATCCTCTTTCCTTATTTTCCCTTTAACATCTTTGAATTCTCCATTTATATCACTTCTTAAAGCCGGCCATAGAAAAGACCTGTAGAAGGAAGAATAAAAGAGTTCATTTTCTTTATCAGTCCCACCCTTAACCTCGATTTTAGAAAGTAATTCATTCCAGGTATCTTTGGCCTTCTGATAAATTTCGTCAAAAGACTTCGAGCCAATTTCTTTCTCCAGATTTTCCGAAGCATTTTCAATGCTAACATAGGAGAGACCTATTTTTAATAATACGGGACCATCTCCCTCATTTTTAAGATGAACTATAGAATAACCGTCCCTCTCCCCCATTTTAACCGTTTCCAGCTTTTCTATCGGGTGGCTAAGCCTTGCAAAAAAATGAATTTTATCCCTTCCAACTCTTTGAAAACCCTGAATTTCATTATCCCCCTTCAAACTTATTTCCCAATCTGAAACATTATTGTTCGATTTACCCAGATCAAAAAGCACTTTTCGGTTCAGATTATTTTCATAACTATACTCATGGATCCCACATCTTAAGGTAGAACTTAATCTTACATTGACTTGGTAGTTCTCTAAAAACACCTGGTAATAACCTGGGGAAGCTTCCTCCCTTAGATGGGAAAATGCTGATTTAAATGGTGCTGTTATATCACCTGATACAGGAAGGATTGGGATATTACATAAATTCCAATGGCCTTTATTTGTATGTGCAAATCCAAGGATCTCCTTATCTTCATATTGGTAACCCGATCCCGTTCCGTACTCTGTAATTGGACTTAACTGAACCATAGCATTAGGTAGAGAAGAACCAGGATAAGTTAACCCTGCCCATACCCGCCAGCCTTCAGGGGGAGTATAGCCTATCCCCTTACTATCGGTTAAAGGGGCTGTGCCTATAAATGGATTTACGTAACTTATAAAGTCTTGATCAATTATTCTACTCTTGTCAACTTCCTCAGTGTTTTCTTTTATTTTACAGGAAAATGTAAGCAAGAGCACGAAAATAAAAAATATGTTTTTTCTGAAATAATTCATGAATTATGTAAATCTATTTGAAGTTTCGGTTAATATTTAATCAAGAAGATGTGGCTTCTCTTGGTAGGTTTTCCAAAGTAGTTCACCAAAGAGTGTGTTTGCCCAAGCGAACCATTTTCGTGAAAAATCCTTTGGATCATCCTTATGAAATGTTTCATGCATAAAGCCAGTACCACCATGAGTATCTTTCAATGATTTAATGCAATCTTTAATTACCTGCTCATCACTACTGGTCAAACCTCTCATAGTTATTGCCATGGGCCAGATCATATCCATTCCTACATGTGGTCCACCAATACCCTCTGCAGCTTTCCCCTGGAAAAAGAAGGGGTTTTCCTTAGACCAAACGAAATTCCTCGTGTTTAGGTAAACAGGGTCTGAAGGGTCAATAGCGTCTAAATATGGTAATGATAACAGACTTGGTACATTAGCATCATCCATTAACAGGTGGTTCCCATAGCCGTCAATTTCAAATGCATAAATATCACCATGAACAGGATGATTCACGATCGCGTGTTCTTGCAGGGACTTTTCCACTTCATTACTTAATTCCACAAGCTTTTCGGCTGTATCAGAATCATTGGAAATAGCTTTCAGCATTTCTGCTGCCTGCCGCAGGCTTACTACGGCAAAGAAGTTTGAAGGTATTAAAAATGAAAAAACAGTAGCATCATCACTTGGCCTGAAGGCAGAACAAATTAATCCTACAGGATTTACAGGATAACCATATCCGTGTAAGGCTCTTGTATCTGTTGCTTTTGGGGTCTCTCTTTGAAAAGAATATTCTCCCCTATCCTCTTTCATTTGCTGATCCTTGAAAACTTTTAAAATAGACTTTATGGCTTTTTCCCAATGAGCATCAAAGGGTGAAGTATCCCCGGTTGTTTTCCAGTAGTTGTATGCGAGTCTAATGGTATAACATAAAGAATCTATTTCCCATTTACGCTCATGAACCCCAGGTTTCATATCGGTCAAATCCGTAGTCCATTCTCCTTTTTTATTCGGATCATTATAAAACGCATTTGCATAAGGATCTTTTAAAATTTGTTCGGTTTGTCGGTTAACAACTCCCGCTATTAATTGCCTTAGTTTAACGTCCTTTTTTGCAAATACCATATAAGGCCATACCTGGGCTGAACTGTCCCTTAACCACATCGCATCAATGTCACCAGTGATCACATATGTATCTGGTTTCCCATTAGTTTCTGAATAGGTTACGGTAGTATCGAGTGTATTTGGAAAGCAGTTGTTGAAAAGCCAACCCAACTCCTTATCTTTTACCTTCTTTTGAAATTCTTTAATTGCTTCCTCAATAACCTTACTCTCAAAATTTCTTTCTCCCATAGCAACACGTACCACAGGAAATTCTTTGAAGGAAGTATTCGCAGTTATAGAGAATGGATCTATCATTGTTAAGCCTCCAAATAAAGCCGTATTTCGTATAAATTTTCTTCTTTGCATTGTGACAATTTTAGTTATAATTTTCTTTTTAAGCTGGTAATTTTACTTGTGTGCATTTAGGGATATAGATAGTTACTCAAAAAATCCTTGTTCATTAAGAAATAAGCCAGCTTCATGAATTGTTAGATGGTTGATAAAAAAGTGTAGCTGTGGAAAATATCATTTCACTATATAAATGCACACAGTTAAAATCTATTTGAACAATTTTCATGAATTTTCTTATTATTTTATATTTAGAAAATCTTTCCATTTAACTACTATTAGCTTCATTCCTAAAAAAAATTATAATTCATCTTGTAAAAACACCATTAAACAATACCCCTTTATCGTGGACCTCATCTTTAGGATTTCCTTTTTATCACAATTCTTCAGAAGTCAATATATCAACAAAACTGCTTGATTTGACCCTCAAATTTACTAAATCGATTTAGTATAAAGAAGGGTTTTTCACTATTTTTTATAAAACTCTAATTATTACATTCACCACAACCAGAATTGTACTGTAAATCACCGAATTTTTTATCGTTTATTATATTTAAAGGTTTGGAATGAAATAATCAATATATTTGCTAAATCGATTTAATTAACGACCTTTAACTTTCAAGATTTTGCCCATGAAAAAATTAATTTTTATATCCTTTACCCTTCTATTTGCTTGCTCAACATACCAACCCATTAGTTCAAAAAAAAATAATTCAAATTTTTTTCCCACCAACCATGTTAATGTTTTTCTAGGAACGTCTGGGGATCATGGACAAATGTCTCCATCTGCATCCTCCCCATTTAACATGATGAGCATTGGACCACAAACACTTCCCAACATACAGTCTGGGTATGAACATTACGCGAAAAAATTTTTGGGATTTACCCATACCAGAATAGAAGGAGTAGGTTGCACCGGAAGTGGAGGAAATATTTTAATCAAACCTCTTTTAAATGGCGATATTGATACTGAACTTCTTAAAAAAGGAGAACATGGCGAGCCAGGGTACTACAGCGTGAATTTTGAGAATGGGTTAAAAGCTGATATGAGCGTAAAGCATAATTTCGGTATACATCGCTTCAAGTTTCCCAATAAAAATACAGGGCTAATGATAGATTTATCATTTGCTTTCGTGAATCGTTTTGTAAAAGAAGAACATACAATAGAAAACAACCAAATAAGTGGATGGATAGATACCGAAACGACTTGTAGCCGCGGAGTTTACAGGATATATTATTCCATCAAAATTGCAAATCCAGATACTATTCATAAAATAGCCGAACATAAATATCAGGTTACCGGAAAGGATAGTGAAACAATGGAAGTGAGAATAGGTTTTTCATCTGTCAGTGTAGCTTATGCCAAAGAAAAAATTGAAGATATCCCATTTGAGGAATTGGAACAACAAACCAGCGGGGAATGGAATCATCTACTAGGAAGAATACAGGTAGAAGGAGAAAAAGACCGGGAAGATTTATTTTATTCATTGCTCTACCGGGGACTGCAAGCACCCTATTTAATTTCTGAAGATGATGGAACATACGCCGCTATTGATGGTACAACTCAAAAAATGGATCACAATATTTACAATGGATGGGCTATATGGGATAATTACCGCGAGCAACTCCCACTACTGTCTTTAGCTTATCCTGAAAAGTATGATGATATCTCCAGGTCCATAGCAAACATGTACAATTATGGAAAACAGGACTGGGCAACTAAAACAGAGCCTTCTCCCACTGTTCGAACCGAACATGCAGTAGTAGTTCTTCTTGATGCTTATAGAAAAGGATTTGATATAGATTTTGAAAGTATTAAAAATCCTTTATTAGAGGAAATGGATAATCTCGGTTATGGCGCTCCAGATAAAGCTTTGGAGTCATCTTATGACATTTGGGCCATGTCACAAATTTTAAAAATAACCGGTGATACAACACTTAGCAAAAAGTATTTAAAAAAAGCAGAAGAATATAAAGGTTACTGGAAAAAGGATTTTAAAGATCTTACGAGGAATGACATTGACAGGATGCAGGCAAGGGGATTATACCAGGGCACTATTTGGCAATACAGATGGTTTGTTCCATTTGACCTTAAAGGTTTAAAAAATCTTGCGGGAGGTGAAGAGGAATTTATTAAACAACTTGATCAGTTTTTTGAAGAAGACAACTATAACCACGCTAATCAGCCTGACCTTCAAGTTCCCGGAATATATAATGCTACTTCACAACCATGGAAATCTCAAAAATTATTCAGAAATATATTGCTGGATACTGTAGTACAAAATTATTTTAATGACAATAGTAAAGGAATTGATCCTTACATAGGAAGGATCTATCAAAATAAACCTAAGGCATACCTTAGAACTATGGATGATGATGCGGGTACTATGTCTTCCTGGTTTGTAATGCGGAGTATAGGACTATCCCCTGCCAACATTGGAAGTCCTGTTTACTACTTAACAGCCCCTATTTTCAAATCGGTAAAAATTGAATGGGAGAAAGGAAATTCTTTTAAAATTATTGTTTCCAATTATAACAAGAACCATTTTTATATAGATTCAGCCACCTTGAATGGGAAACCGTTAAAACGTAACTGGCTCACTAATCAAGAAATCATGAATGGCGGAGAACTTATCATAAAAACTTCGTCAGAACCAAATAAGGAATGGGGAATAGAAAATCCATGGGTAAGTTCAATAGAACCTGAACAACTAGGAAGTTAATCAAGGATTGGAAAATCCTCTCCTGAATTTAATTAGATTATAAAGCATTTCTAAAAAAAACGATAACAATGAAAGTTTCAAAATTTTTAGATAGTGGAGGCTGGCAAAACGAATCCTTATTGGCACAACGAATTCTCAGCCTTGCCATTCTTTTACAAGGAATAGGTCTCTTTATTATTTTTTTTCGAATGCATCACACCCATTTTGGTAATTATATGTTCTCTGCTTTGGAAATTGAAGATGCCAAAGCAGTTACAATCGAAAGCATTACCATCTCTATATACATGGGGTTGTGCATCCTGAATATGCTTTATCGCCGGGTTTGGATACTTATTCCTATTATCATATATATATTTATTGAAGCTTGGTCGGGTTATTCCCAAGGCGGGTATCATTTCAGTGAATTAACCTTAGGGGCACATGCACTTAGATATTTTACCCCCCTTGCACTTGCAATATTTGTATTTCCAACTGTAAAGATATTTAAAAATATCAACAGAATAACTGCAGCAGTCTGGGTTCTGAGAATAGGTATAGCTACTGTTTTTATAACCCACGGGATAGAATGCCTGAAACAAAATCCCATATTCATAGACCTCATAATTGGAGGAACTAACAACATTCTTGACTTTCGTCCTACCGAGGCAACGGCAATACAGCTCATGCAATTAATTGGCTGGATAGATATAATGGCCGCCTGTTTACTCCTGCTTAAACCCCTAAAAGGTATTTTAGCCTGGACTTTCTTTTGGGGATTCATAACAGCCCTCTCCCGGATGACTTCTTTAGGTGAGGGAGCTTATACAGAGGTGCTTCTTAGAGCTTCCCATATCCTTGCTCCTGTTATATTATATATTCTCATTTATAATCCTGTGTGGGTAAAAAAATTATCCCATCGGTTCAGGTTAAACCGAATAACTTCAAATTCTAATCTTTAATTTTTATTTAGAAACATTATGTCACAAGGAAAAAAAATAATTTACACAATTTTTATATTCTTCTTTTTTATAAGTCTTTACCCTATTTTGGCCCAGGAGGCACACATTGTCCCCTTGAAAAAATCTGCGGTCCCAATTCATTTATGGGTCCAGTTTGAAGAGAATCCAAGCCGGGAGGCAGTAATTTCATGGTCCACCACTGTCCCATCAAAAAACAATACCTTATTTTATGATACTAAAAAGAGAAATGGAAAGACCAAAAATTATTCCTTCAAATCTACTGAAATCCATTCTGGCCCCTATTCCTTAACGGAGGAGGAAAAACCAATGGAATCCTGGTATCATCATGCCTACCTGAACAATCTAGAGCCTAATACCCGCTATTATCTTACTGTTGAGTCTGACGGAGAAAAACTGGGTGAATATTATTTCATCACTGCACCTGCTGATAATACTCCGGTAGCAATGCTTATAGGGGGTGACTCAAGACTGGGTGACGACCGAATGGATGAGGAAAATGCACGTAGAGGAATGAACGCCAGGATGAGCGAACTTCTACAAGAAAACCCCGAAATAATCGCTTTGGCACATTCCGGTGATTACACCAACTCAGGGCACTGGTCTGAACTTTATTATTGGCTAAATGACCACTTCGAGAAAACTACTACCCCAGACGGTAGATTATTACCTATTCTTCCAACACGCGGAAATCATGACATGCTGGAGGGATTTGAAGAATTATTCTGGTGGCCCAACCGAAAAAACAACTTTTATTATACCGCCAATTTAAATGCGAATACAGTATTGGTAATTTTAAATACTGAAATTAGCATCAACGGAGACCAAAGGGTGTGGTTGGAAAATGAGCTTAAAACTTTACGCAAAAAGAAGGGTTGGCTCACAACTTTGTATCACAAAGCTGCTTTTCCAAGTGTAAGGGCGTATGAGGATGGTGAACCGCGCAGAAGAGCCTGGGTTCCATTATTTGAAAAGTATAAGATAGATTTATCCACCTCTGGCCATGACCATTCTTTAAAACGAACTGTTCCAATTCTCAATTTAAAACCAAGCGCAAATGGAATTGTTTACATTGGTGATGGTGGACTTGGAGTAAGGCCGAGGGAAGTGGACGATACTAGATGGTATTTTAATCCGCAGGGTTTAGCACAATCCATTAATAACGTCCACTTTATTAAATATACCTCAACTCATATAAATATAAATGCCCTTGGAATGGACGGATCCCTGCTGGACACCTTTAACATTCCAAAAAACCGTAATGCCCGTAAGAAACTTTATAGAAATGAATTAAGCAATAATTAAGCTGTACCAGCTTCACTTTTAAATTTTGTGACTTCCTTTTTTTAGGAGAATTAATAATGTTCCTAAAATCTGAGTTTTATCTAATTGCATTATTTTCATTCAATGGACCCATCAAAATCTTTTTCATATATAGGTTTAAATCTATTTCGGTAATACCTCTCAAAAAATGGAGAAATTTCCACATATTTATTTTTCGTAAAGTAGCTTTTCCCTCACTTATTTAAAAAAAAATTCAGCACCTATCCCATGAAATTTAATTAAATCATTTGATTCAACAAGTTCATTATACAAAGTATAAAACCATCCATAAAATTTTAATTTTAGGATTTTCGGAAATCATCCTACTTATTTAGATGTCTTAGTAGGTTTACTGTGCACAATCATTAAATCCTTAATAAGCATAATGGCCATTTTTTTATGTTCATTTACGTAATTTGTATAAAATTGATGCCTCTCAGGATATAACCGGATTTTTACTATATTCATCCCAAAGTTCATCTAATGTTTTATCGGTATATTTTATCCAAAGATCAGAAGTGTAGGTTTTTTCCCTCAGGTTACGGTCCATTTTTACCACGAGGTCTTCATCAAATTGCTGGGTAGCCCAAAGTAAAAATCGAGCTGTTACACGATAACTCTGAGTGTAATGATTTGTTGCAGTATAATCTGGCAAAGACCATCCTGCACTTTTATTATCATTTCCATATTTATACCGGACGTAATCCGCAATGCCTTCTGTCAACCAACCTGGACCACTTTTGTTGGGATAAGCCTGAACGATGTGCATAACCTCATGAGTGATTACATCTAGATCTTCTGGCTTGTTCCTCAACCACTTAGAACTTATAGTTATTTTCCCATTATTGGCATAAGCAACACCGCTATAAGCGGTGTCTATTTTTATCTCCAGTGATTTAAGGGCTTTAGGATTAAAAACCTCTACCATTGTTGGGTAGACCAAAAAGAAAGTCTTGATTAAACCATCTTTTACATCAGGATTAAAATTTGGATCTTCATTTTGAAAAACGACAGTAAATTCATCGTTTGTAAAAGTTTCCTTTTCCTGTGCTATCACAGAGAGGGAAAAAAGGATAAACGCACAAAAAACAAGGTTGATTTTCATAAGTCTAATTATAGATGATTAATTAATGCTTTAAACTTAAAGAGCTCTTGGATAATGAAAAGGGTTTATCTATAGTTTTTGTGCCTTTTGTTTTGTTGGGTTGATCGCTCATTTGCATCTGTATTTCCCCTCCGTCGGTTATGTCTTTATACCGAATGTAATTTTTTGAATATGGACTTCCATTCAAAGAGGCAGAATCAATTTAAACGTTTTGTTTATTGTTGTTCTTGGCATCTACAACAAACTTATTCCCATTTTCCAGGGTAATGGTGGCTTTTTCGAAAATCGGGCTTCCAAATACATATTGGTCCGTACCGGGGGTGACGCTATAAAATCCCAACGCGCTCAAAACATACCAGGAAGAAGTTTGACCCTGATCCTCATCCCCCGGATATCCATTTTCAGTTGAATTATATAGTTTTTCCATTACCTCCCGAACATGGCTTTGAGCTTTCCAAGGAGCTCCCGAATAGTTATAAAGATATATCATATGCTGAATAGGTTGATTTCCATGAGCATATTGTCCTAAATCAGCCATTTGCATTTCGGCCATCTCATGGATCATTCCACCATAAGTTCCTACGTTTACAGTATTTGGAACCGAAAATACAGAATCCAGCTTCGCGTTAAATCTCTCCTCTCCTCCCATTAAATTAATTAATCCCTGGGTATCTTGAAAAACAGACCAAAGGTAGTGCCAAGCATTTCCTTCGGTAAAGGGACCACCCCATTCAAAAGGATCAAAATCTGGGACCCAGTCCCCATTTTTTTGCCTGCCTCTCATGAAACCAACTTCAGGATCAAAGACATTTTTGTAATTATACATTTGGCGTGTGAAAACATTTTTGTAAAAGTCGTTACCTGTCATGTCCGCAAGAGTATATCCACAAAAATCATCATAAGCATATTCTAATGTTTTGGCCGTTGCCTCTCCATAATCGGGATATGGCACATAGCCTAAAGTGAAATATTCTTTCCACCCATGTCTCCCATTAGCTGGCCCCCAGGGGCCTTTGTTTGTAGCTTCGTGGTAATATGCATTCAGAGCCTGTTCGGGATCAAAGGTTCTTATTCCTTTCGCCCAGGCATCTGCTAAGAGTGAAATAGCATGATTACCAATCATACTTCCGGCTTCACTGGGGAAAGACCAGGAGGGAAGCCAGCCGCACTGTTCCTGTGCATCAAGCAAAGCCGCGACGTATCTTCCTTGCATTTCGGGATATAGCAGCGCGTTTAATGGAAATTGGGCACGAAAAGTATCCCAAAATCCAGTGTCGGTATACATATAACCATCATGGATCTTACCATCATAAGGACTGAAATAGGATGGTTTCCCTTTCGCATTAATTTCATAGAATTTTCTTGAGAAAAGGCTGGCCCTAAAAAAGCAGGAATAAAAGGTCTTCATCTGCTCTTCGGTTCCTCCTTCAACCACGATCTTATTAAGATGGGCATTCCATATTCCTTTTGCTGCAGCTTTTGTATCCTCTATAGTGTTATAACTACCTAATTCATTTTTTAAATTTAATTGAGCCTGTTCTGAACTAATGTACGAAGATGCGATTTTGGCTTGTACAATTTGTCCTTCCTTAAACTGAATGTAAGCACCAAAACCTTCACCTTCTCCAGATAATTTATCTTCCCATTGCTCTCCGTTCCTGTTCTCCCAGATCCCTTCAGTTATAAAAGGCTGATCAAACTCTATAACAAAGTAATTCCTGAAATTGTCAAAACTTTGCATACCTCTTCCATTTTTCACATAGCCTGTAATTCTTTGATTCTTGGGGTCTATATTTATATTACTTAGCCCTGTATAACCGTCCAGCACAATAAATGCATCTTGATTTTTGGGAAAAGTAAACCTGATATGAATGCCCCGTTCCGTTGGAGACATTTCTGTGATAATGTTATTATCAAATTGCACTTTATAGAAATGCGGTTTAGCAATTTCCTTATCATGACTAAATTTTGCACCTCTTTTACTATCATCCAGTACCAGTTTTCCTGTTTCTGGCATAAGGGAAAAAACCGCATAATCATTTGACCAGGAACTGCACTGATGAGCCTGCTGGAAACCACGAATAGAATCTTTAAAATATTGATATTTCCAACCGTCCCCATTGCTACCTGTTTGAGGTGTCCACGTATTCATTGCAAATGGCAAAGCAGTAGTTGGATAAGTATTACCACGGGTAAGTTCATGTTTAGAATTGGTCCCCTGAAGGGTGTTAACATAGTGTACTAAATCCTTAACTGGATCTTGGTTTATTGCCCAAGAATTTAAGGTTGCTAATAATAAGCAGATGATTAAAATTTTAGATTTTATCATTTTTGAGGATATGTTATTAAGAATGTTGGTAAAATACTTTTCTGTTCATATTATTTGGTGATTGACCGTTAGCTTTTTTAATTCAATCCTTATTTGCTTTAAAAAGTTCTATCACCCTTCATTTATTGGGAGGGAAGAAAGATTTTATTTCAAGCTCTCCTTTTCACCAGAGATTTTAAAATCCATACGCGCACTTCAACTTTCTAAATTTTATCTTTCCATAAAATCCGGATTTTTTACCAAGTCAACTTTACATGAATACCATTTGGGTTATTTTCAAACTTTAAATATTGCGTGTTGGATGAAGTGTCCCAAGAGAATTTCATATCTGATATCACCTGTCCTTTATTATTAGTGAGAGATATTTCTTTAGGTTTGTTGGGTAGCAAAATGCGCATACTATTAATTGTGTTGGAAGGACTTTTACAAATGAATGAATAACTTTTCCCTTCCCTCTTTTCATCGTATATCCTGGAGGCAGAAGCTAAAACCTGAGGTTGCGTTTTATTTTCTACTAGATCTATATTGTACAGAAATGCCTGCTGTCCTGGTTCTATTATTTTTTCTAAAAGAACAGGTAATTCCGGATCGAACAAATCTATAACAGGCCCATCAATCACGTATGGTTTATCATTGACACTTTCATCCATTACTGAAACAATTACATACGGCCCCCTTTCCAAATAGAGATTATTCTTTAATTCTAGATCCCCCTCTCCTGCCGCCTTATAAGCCTTTTGCACAAGCTCAAGATAATCGGAATCTGCATTTGAGTTAAGGACAAATTCTTTAGGATTTTGTCTTAATAGATAAACACCTCCCTTTCCTACATCAAATTTTTTCGAACTTGCTGATGGTTTTATTTTAAGCACTTCGAATAAATGTTGGGATGAAGTTTTGTAACTATTTCCTTTGGTATTCCACCATTCCTGTACCGATTGATAAGGGTCATCATCCCTGCCCACAAAAACCAGGACTCCGCCATCCTCGACCCATTTTGCCAAATCTTGATGAACTTGTGGTGAAGTCGGCTTCATATTTGAATAGCTCATTACTAAAACCTTGACACCTTCCAGGGTGGCATCATAGGAAAGGTTCTCCATATGAACAGTTTGAACCGGTATCCCTCTCTTTAAAAGAGGAAGGGTTTGTCCATAAAAATTAGAAAATTTCGGGTCTTCAAAACCATCGTGGATTGGAAAACGCTGGAACATCAAAGAGTTTCCCATTAAAACACCTATTTCATTGGTACCGCTTACCTTGTTCTTAGATAATGGCATATGATTAAGTGAATTAATCATAATTTGCATCTGGGTTGAATAATTATGAGGAATTAGGGTTTTTTCATCTGAATTAGCTACCTGATAGGGCTTTGTGTATATCCTTTCAGGCCAGGGCATAACTTCATAATTTGCAACCGTTGGATATAACAATTGTGCAGTAAAAGTTGCCTGATAATTTATCTTGTAATCCTCCCAGGTTTTCCTTCTGTCTTCAATAGGATCCGTTAGAAAAAACATCTTTCTTCCTGTAGGGGCGGTCATAGAAACCATGGAACCATATTCCAAAAATGCATTTTCAAATGTTCGTTCCTTTTCTTCACCATTAAAGTATACAGGTTCTCTTGAAGTTCCTGTCCATACTTGAGCAATATACCCATCAATTCCAGGTAGAGATGAAAGACTCGCTTCAGGACTTACAATATGCCAGGATGAGTAATTTACCAAAGAATGGGTTGGAATATAAACTTTGATATCCTTTCCATTTTTTGTTCCATATTCCTTCGCATAGGAGGAGACTTCCTTAATAGCATTATAATATAAATTATATTTTAATTTATTGGCAAGCCATGTGTTTTCCGCGGATTCATGCTGTGCACGCCACGGAAAACCGTAATATTTTTGCCACTCCTTTTTAAAAGCACTACTATATCCAGCCCTCGACCAGAATTCTGGTTCCTCAAGATAAATAGAACTTATACCGGCATCAATAACCCTTTCTATAATCTCTGTTTTCATATATTCAATGAAAGAATCAACAGGGACTATATAGGGAACATTCCTTCCGTGCCATATGGTATCCCCATTCATCTGGACTTGTCCCTCACCAAGATGATTCTTACCATCCCATTCCCCTAAAAAATAATCCTCATAAGCTCCCCAGGCAATTCCCGTCATAAAATGGGTTTTATAGCCATGATCTTTCCAGGATTTTACACGCTCCTCAAATGTTATTTTTTTACTATTATCAGATGGATTCCCATTGATACCATAAACGATGGCAATATCAGATCTAACATCAATCTCCGAGATCCATGGACTACTAGTTTGAAAAGCCGTTTTTTCGCTATTGGTATCTTCCTTTTTATTAGTATCTGCGTTTTTATTGGAATCTTGATCCTGGCAACTTATGAAAGTTATTATAGAAATTATTAGAAGGTAACTGCTTTTCATTAAGGTTGTTTTTTTACTATACTATTTATTTTCCTTTAACTTTTAAAAGTTTTATAAAATATCCTCCGACTACAGAACGTGCTTTAAAATTGATATGTTTTGCATTCGTAGTTTCATGAAAATCACTTATTGGAATTCTGTCTGGAGTTTCATTTGCATATTTCCACATAGGTTCAACCAAAGCCTTAAAATCGGCTTGGTTTTTGGCTAAGGTTGCCGTCCAAAGTACCCAATCCGATTTTGTGTAGGTTTTCCTGCTGTCTAGCGGTAAACCATATTTGTTTTGGATTGTTAGGTAGTAGGCAATTTCTTTATCAACGATAGATTTTGGAAAAATATTTACATCTAATATCTCATCCCATACCAAATTATATTTTTGACTCCAAGTATCTTTCGCTTCAAATGCCAGGCTATAATGATTGCCATCTGCATCAATTTTTTCCCAATCCTTCGCTAATTTTTTGGCTGTTGACGTATACTTTTTTTCCGTTTTTTTATCTCCAAGCATTCCGGCAAGTTTTCCATAAGAGGCAATTCCCATAATAGCTTTAATAGAAAGATTTGCATTACGGGCTAAATGTCCTGCAAAGTCATCCGTGGATAGTTGGTTTTCAGGATCGAATCCACTTACAGTTAAATAGTTTGCCCAAGTGGTTAATGTTTCCCAATGCTTTTTTGCGTAATCGGCATTTCCTTCTTGTTGCGCAATTGCAGCCGTTAATATTATCATGTTCCCAGCTTCTTCCACTGGCATATCTTCTCCATAAGTACGTCCTGTAGCAATTGGGTAAGTACCTAAATCATGTGTAGGATATGGTTTTGCCCATTTTCCACTTTTTTCACTATAATAGAAGATGCCGTTTAACATACCCTTTAATAAATCTGGATTGTACATTAAAAATAATGGTGCAGAAGGGTAGGTAACATCAACTGTATTTATAAAACCACCACTATTGTTTTCTTTTGAAAGAAAAAGAAGTTCACCCTCTGGGCTTTCTACTAAAGTATGGGCAGCAATGGATTGTCGGTAAGCTAAAACACACAAATCTGCATATTTTTTACCGCCAGCAGATAAACAATCATCATATAATTTTTTGTCAAATGTTTCAACACGTTTTATAATGCTGTTATATTCATTTGTAGCTGTTGCCAAAGTACTATTCATAGACATGCCATCTTTTTTAAACCAAGGTTTTAATTTGGCTCCAAAATAGTTGATGCTATACACTTCATCATATCCAAGCATTACGACAGTTTCTGCGGCTTTAGTTCCTACAGATCCTAAATCAGTTATGGTATTTAAGACTAAATTTTTTCCTGTAATTTCAGTTTTAGCATCGATTTCACCATTTGTTACAAAAGGTAGGAGAGAAGTATTTACAGTGCTTATGTAGGATTGACTATTGGTAGCTGAAGCAGCCAAATAAAAATAACCCCAATCTATACGTAAATCGTCACTTTTTTTCTGTAAAACGGGTTGTTCTACAGTACCAGCTTTAAGAATATTAAGATCATTTTGGGCGTATTTAGTTACGACAACTTCTTGTTGTGGTGTATTTACGGCAATGTTGCTTGAAGCCCCAAGGTATAATTTTGCATTATGTTTTTTGGTATCCTTTGATTTTACATTTATGGATACATAGGATATTGGACGACTCATCAAATCTAAATCATCTAACAATAATGGTGAGGTAAATGTGGCGGTAAGAGTTACTTGATCACAATCAAAGGTGTATGTGGTTTGATTTGCATTGATAAGCACATTGGTTTGTTTTGCTTTTTGTATAGCCACATTTTGCATAGAGGGTGCCTCAGTAGCCAATCCAGCATCGAGCCATTGACCACCTGCTGTATTTTTTACATGGATAGCAAGTACATTATCTTTTGATTGTAATTGCTTGATTATATTTTGGTCTATTGGGATATATTTAAATTTATGTTGCCATCCTTCAGTTTCATAAATTTTGTTGCCGTTTAGATAGACAACAACATCGTCGTCATGACGAAGTTTTAAATACAGATTGTTTAGATTCGTAGTATTCAAATCAAATGTGCGCCTGTACCAAAGATCATCGCTTTTCCAGACCGTCTTTGCTTCATTTATATTATCACTAAATGGAGCTGCACCTTTTTTCCAATTGAGACTATTGTAATTTATTTTTTCCCAGTCAGCACCAGGTTTATTTTCAATATAATCTACTTGATACTCAATTTCATCTGAAGCCGCCAGAACGGTTTCATAAATTTTGGTTTCAGCACCTAGAAACCGATAATAGGAATCATCCACTTGTAGAATACCTAATAAAGAATGATCCCGGTTCGTCCAGTGTTGGGTTGGAGAACCATTGAGTTCTGAACCCATAGACCAAATACTAAAATTTGGGTTGTGCGTAATTAAGGGATATGCAGGGGCTCTTAGCTTATTTTGAGCCTGAATAAAGCTTGCACCAAAAATAAAAGTTGCAAGACATAAAATTGTAATTGATTTTTTAAAGATCATTTTATAATTGGTTTATTGTAATATTATTTGGTTAAGTTAAATAATTGGATTGGAGCAAGAAAAAGGCCACAAAAATCAAAGAAATTTATTTAAAACGCATTTGTGAACCAAAGGGACATAGCCGTTTTTGGAGAAAAAATGCCAGGTCAGGAAATAGTTGTTTTTTCATTAATGAATTTTTAATTACTATTAACATTTTATTAAGTTAGCGCAATGTACTAAATCGTTTTAGTAAAAAAATAATATTTGTCTTTTTTTTTAAAAATTTAACATCTTCTCATCTCATACGATATAATAGTACCGTTTCACCAATAAAATGGTAAATACTTAGGGTTTTTATTCTAAAAAACACTAAGTATTTAAATTTAATTTGATTACTCGCTAGTTTGCAAGTAAGGATAGACACTTGCTACCACCAGCCTTTCAAAAATTGACTTAAAATATCTTCTATTGAGCATGTAAACAAATTCATCTAGATAGTTTTGCAGGTGTTCATCATTGATTTTATGGTAGACTCCTAAAAAGTTTCTTTTTGCATTACTAATAGCAATATGTACTCATTTAAGCATTACAATCGTTATTTGCTTATTTGATTTTTCAGCTATATGAGTTCCACGTACTTTTCAAAATTATAGTAGCTTGTACTCTTTTCAGAGAATACAATAGCCTTTGAATTCAATGAATTCTTGATCAAGGATTCAATCTCCGCGGACATATGGCTTTTGAGAACTTTCATTTTAAAGTGCCGGCAATGATTTGATGTCATACCCGGAACACACTAAATCGAACTTGAAAGGAAGCCGGGGTTGAAATCAACCAATAATGCTTTTTACACCCACATTTTTTACAAACCACACCTGCTTTGATCCGAATATCCCTAAAATACTCTTTACAACTTTGGTCATCAGAAAATTTACTAACAAATTCTAATATCTTCATAGCTTTGAATTCTACTATTCCAAAACAAATACAAGAGTGCGACAATACATGTGGTACTTGTAAACAAGCGATTAATCAGTAATTTAATTATAAATTTTCCTATCAAAAATAATTAACATACCGACTTATAATAATCAATGGATGAGTTTGGCTATCATGTAAACCTTAATCAATTATTTCTGGATTATTTTGGAGGAATTGTTCAACTCACCAAACAAGAAGTATTTTTATGAAGTTCAGGTAAGCTTAGGATCTATAGCACTCCTTTTAGGAAGGATTAATCCTTTTTTGGCAAGGGTTGACATTCTAGTTTGAAGTTGAGCCTTTAAAACAATTTTATTAATTGGGAGCTTTCCTTGTGGATCTTGAAGAAGTTTTAACATTAAATCCATAAGGTTCTGTCCAATCTCATTTAAGGGTTGAGCCACTGCAGAAATGGACGGGGTACATATTTCATAAAGGGTATTATCATCAAAGGTGATGAGGCCCAATTCATTTATCGAGTCAGGAAAATTTTCCTTGATTACCGATAATCCATCCTGTGTCAAATAATTTGTGGCAAAAAATATAGAATCCAGATCTGGATTGGACTCAAGAAAATCTTTAATGATACTTTTCCTTGCGGAAGATTTTCTGTTATAAGGTATTTTTAGAAGGTTTTCTTTTAGATCGTGGTTGGTTACCCCATTAATATATCCATTAAGTCTTGCTAACATTTGCGTTTGCTCAACATCTGTAGTTATGAATGCTATATTCTTAAAACCGTTTTTTATCAGGTGCTCTGTAGCCTTAAAAGCAGCATCTTCATTATCTATAATTACATAGTTCGTTTCCAAATCAGTAAAATATCGATCAAATAGAACTACCGGAATATTCTCCTCTATCAAATCCTTTATAGTGCTCCTAATTCCGGAGGAAGGAATAATGATAAATCCATCCACCTGCTTATCCTTAAACAGATTTATTAACTCCACAGATTTTTCATCCTTATTATCATTACTGCAAAAAAGAACTTTATACCCCTTTTCATAGGCAATATCCTCAATGATACGGGCCAGCTTTGCAAAGAAATAGTTGGATATATCTTCTACCATAAATACTATGATTTTGGATTTTCCAGTTCTAAGGCTTTGAGCCAATTGGTTTGGCTTATAGTTTATTTCTTTAATATATTCTTGTACTCTTTTTATTAATTCATCTGATATTCTTTTTTCTTTTGCTTTTCCGTTAATAACAAAGGAAACAGTAGTAACAGAAACGTTTAACTTAGTGGCTATATCTTTAATGGAAGGCCGTTTTTTTTTCATTCTACGAGGAAGTTCTTTGATTTAAATAGTTTAATAATATACTAAAGTATGAAAGTTATTTTAAATACAGCATTTTTTTACAATTTCAATAAAACGATTTAGCAATAATATCTTTATTATAAAAATTTTTAAGTAGTTTTATCGAATTGAATTCAAAATCTGTTTTTTCTCTTATATCAGAAGAGTTTCACTAATTCTATGTATCTATTTCGAGAACGAGTAAATTTTAACCAACCTGAAAGAATTTTATTATGAACAAGAACAAATCTTACGGCAGAGCATTCATTTTTTTAACAATACTTTTCTTTTTATGGGGGTTTATAACAGTTTTGGTAGATTCCTTGATCCCACGTCTTCGTGAGGTTTTTACATTGAGTTATTTTCAGGCAGGTATGGTACAATTTGCATTTTTTGGTGCTTATTTCTTACTTTCTATCCCTGCAGGATATTTGCTCTCAAAAATAGGTTACAAAAAAGGGATTATTTTAGGTCTTGCTACAATGGCCACAGGTTGTTTACTCTTTTATCCAGCCTCTTCCTATAGAATTTTTGGCGTTTTTATGTTAGGATATTTTATTTTAGCTGGTGGAATAACCATATTACAAGTAGCTGCCAATCCCTACGTAACCCTGTTGGGCTCAGAAAAGACCGCTTCAAGTAGACTTAATCTTTCCCAGGCATTTAATTCATTGGGAACCGCTATTGCCCCGGCAATCGGTGCCTTGTTTATTTTAAAAGATAAAGTAAAAACAAAAGAAGAAATTGAACTCCTTGATTCATTGCAAAAAAATGCCTATTATATTTCTGAAGCAGCAACCGTTCAATCCCTTTTTATTGGAATAGCTATTTTTATTACCCTAATCGCCCTAATCTTTGCTTTTGTAAAACTCCCGAAGATAGGCGACAAAAAAACTTCAAATAATTATTTCAGTGTACTCAAAAATAAAAATCTCAAACTTGGGGCATTGGGAATTTTCTTTTACGTTGGTGCAGAAGTCGCCTTGGGAAGTTATATGGTAAATTATTTTTTAAGTCTTGATCTCGCATCTACTATTAGGGAAACTCCTATTATGAAGAAGATGGCAGAATGGATTTTAACCTCTGGTGTTTCTAATTCAAGTGATATGGCTGTTGTAGGTGTTTTTGTCACTTTTTACTGGACAGGGGCTATGGTTGGAAGGTTTATAGGATCTTATTTCACTAAAATATTCAATCCCGCTCTTATATTAAGCGTTTTTGCTTCCTGCGCAATTTTATTGGTAATTATATCAAATTTATCTGTAGGATTAATAGCTATGTGGGCAATAATTTCTGTTGGACTGTTTAATTCCATAATGTTCCCCACCATTTTTAGTTTGGCACTGAATGGCTTAGGGGATGATAAACCTAAAGGTTCAGGTATTTTATGCACAATGATTGTTGGAGGTGCCTTAATACCACCTGCTTTTGGATTCCTAATCGACACTTATAGTTTCAATATAGCTTTAATCCTTGTTATGCTAAGCTATGCCTACATTTTATTTTATGGTTATCTAAATGGAAAAAGCCAGGTGGATGCTAATTTAATCCCTGGGTAATAAAAATTCCTGCGAATATGCAGATGTCAAGCTTAAAATTAATTATTTCGCTTTGACTTATTACGAGATTGAACGCATTTTTAACAAAGATAATTTGATGTTAAGCTTTTATCTTTCTCAGAGTCTAACGTATAAAAAAAATCTCCTTGCATGTTTTACTTATAAAAATCATCATTTCTCCCTTGTTTTTAATATTTTTCAAACCCACATCGCACAAAATATTGAAAATTAAGGGGGAAGTTTTGGATCCCTAAACCAGATTTTTGAAATCAACCACAGTGATGATGTAAAAAATTGCGTACAGTAGCCTTAACTTAAACCATCATAGAAAATTATGGAAGCATATTAATAACAAGAAGATCTGAAGCTGGAAAACTTAATTTTATAATTTCATTTTCGGGTTTTAAATCATACTAATCTTTGATCCCGATTATAAAACGGTGAAACTCAATTTGAATAAAAACAGAAACCAAGTTTATTTTGCACAGGCAACGTCCTAAAACGGCAGTGATGGGAGGTATGGGCCTAACGAGATGGGAAATTATTTTAAAAATGATCTGCATATGACCGTAATAGACAGCTCGGTATTAGTTATGATGAAGTTATGGAATGTATGGAAGGAGTGCAGCCCGAAACATTTACGGTGTTAACCGAACGGAAAATACAAAGACAAAAACCGCTGGTATTTTAGGTGATAATTCCAATAAGGCCAAAATGGTTCCAAAACTGGCATCAAAATATATCAACATCAATTTGAACTCATTGTGACTGGAATTAAAAGAAAATTCTAGTAAATAATTTTATCACTTTTCACCAACTATGGAAAGGCTAGAAACGACACTTGTAGCTCACCTATCTTTTTGTAGCCCAATGCATTCATATGAATAGGATCACGATAATACAAATCCTTATTGTATATATTATATCCGCCCAAAACAAACTGATCAAGAACCGGTATCCCATGGAGTTCACAAACCATTTTTTGCATTTCAACGTATTGAACCATCCCTTTTGCATAAAATGGATCATAAGCACCTTTTTCATTAAAGGCTTTACTTGATGTAAAAAAGTATATATCGGCATGGGGATTTATCTCATAAATCTTTTTGATACAATAGTTGATTCCCCCTGCCTGGGTAGTTAGTTTTTCCTGATCATAGCCATCAAATTCTGTATAATCGGTATAAGAACCCACCGTCCTGTTACCGGTATAATCATTCGTTGATGCCCATAAGACGTAGATGTCAAAAACCCCAGCTTCATCAACTTGTTGCTGAAGAGATTTTCCTTGCAAGGAAGAAAAGCCTGCACCTGGAACTCCATAATTGGTAATGGTCATTCCCAAGTGTTTTTTCCACAAGATTTTCGCGCTATCACTTGCTGGTATCACAGAAACAGAACCCCCAAAGACGGCTACAGACTTTCCATAATTGAAAGATTCTTTAAGAGTTAATGTCTTACTCCCATTTTGTGAAAAAACACTACCAGAGAATAAAAAAAACAGAACAACCAATAAATTAATTCTTCTTTTCATAAAAATGGATATTTTAAATTTAAGTAATCTTCTAGATACCTGATCACTTTTATGCATATCTAAATCTAGTTTAGGTTGTTTTTTTAGGAAGATTAAAACTTACGCATAAGGTCTTTTTGAATGGTTAGTTCGTGTGTATGCAACTAATTTAGCAAATTAAAACTGAATAGAAAATCCATTAGGATTTTCCTAAGCAAGTTAGAACTAACAATTAATTTTACACATTATTGAATTAAAACTAAAGGAAGTTTCAAGTAAATAATTTTATCACTTCCTACTTTTGGCAGAATTTCAATCAACAGTGAGTTCCATTTTGACCGAACCGGTCACACGAACGCTTATTTATTTGTAAAATTTAAATATCGAAATGAATTCGATTCAATTTCAAATCTCTTTTTTTTAATATTAAAATCTAGTTTAATAATTGCCGTTTTTCGTGGTCCTACAATATCTTCCGAAAAATGGGTGTGCAGAACATAATTCAATCTTCCATCCCCATCCACAAAAATATCACCATGCCCTGTGCCGTTAATCTTTAGAATATTTCCACTGATTATTGGGCTGACTTTTGATTTTTTCCAAGGCCCCAAAGGACTGGAAGACGTTGCAAAACCTACGGCATAATTAGGGTTTCTAAAATCATTAGCCGAATACAGCATAATGTACTGATTATCTTGTTTTATTACTGTTGGACCCTCAGTCACTGACCATTCTGAATTTACCGTATTTTCCCAACTATTTTTTTCTCCCGAAATACATTCTGTTAAGGTTTCAGGTTTAATTCCGGTAAGTTCGGTATTCATCTCGGCGACAAAAATCCGGTTCCCATTCTGCAACCTCACATGGTATAAATATACTTTTCCGTCATCATCAAAAAATAGGAACGGATCAATTTGTTTAACCGCTGCTTCCAAAGCTTTTCCATCATTTTTGAATGGCCCTAATGGACTCTTACTGTTGGCAATAGCGATATGCTCATTCGCAGTATAAGCCATATAGAATTTATCCTGATGCTTAAAAATTTGAGGTGCCCAAAATCCCTTTGTTCCAAAAGCATCTCCTTTTTTCAACGCAAAACCATTGGTCAATCCCATAGGGCCTTCCCACTTTGTAAGATCTGAAGATGTATAGACTAAAAACCCTTCTCCTTGAATTTTATTATCTTCCTTGGTGCCATACAAATAGTATATTCCATTATTGCTGAAAATTGTAGGATCAGCAAGATAGATTTGATTATCATGCATCTCCTGAGCCATTAGGCCAGGAAGGAGAGCAAAAATTAAAATCAATATGTTCAGGTTAAATTTCATATTTTTTACAGTAAAACCTTTAAAATGAGTCTTTCCATTTAATAATCGGCTCATCTCTTTAAGATTTCGTTATCTAATTAAATCCTATTTCCGTCAGGCAACTTAAAATCAAATGGTTTATCTCGTGGTGCCTTGAGTGTACCATCTTCAAAAATTAGAGGAGCCACTTGAATTGAGGTTCGGTGATTTTCATAAAATGAATTAGAAGGTTTTGTTTCAGAATGTTTGTCCCTTCCCGGATGTGTGAAATAGAATACATAAGCCTTATCCTTAAAGGTGAGGACATCTCCATGGGCACCCGAAGGCCTGTCCAAATCCCGATTCGAAGCTGTATCTAATATAAGTCCTTGCTTTTCCCAGGTGTCGAGATCATCAGATCTATATACTCTTAGACCGTGCCATTCATCTGTGAGCATCCAATAATAACCTTTATACTTAAAAACCTTTGGACCTTCATGTGCCTCCCCGCCAATGGCAGGATTATCAATGGTTTTCCAACTCTTAAGATCCTTAGATTCAGACATCATCGTAATTCCTCCTTTGGCACCATCTTTATACCAAATTCGCCAGGAACCATTATCCATTTTATAAAGCGTGGCGTCTATCACATGATCTGAAGAAAGAACTAAAGGTTCTTCATAGATCCAATCCCATAAGTTTTTACTTGTAAAATGCATAATAGATGAAGAGCCACCCCAGTGATTACGTGCTCCCCTAATGTACGACACATACATATGATAAATGCCATTCTCATAAACCACTTCGGGAGCCCAAAAGGTATTCCAACCCTTTTCAAATTCCAGATCAAGATAACCCCTAAAAATCCATGTATGCCCATTATCTTCAGTAGAAGCAACCCCTATTTTATTGCCATAATAGGCCGACACATCCACTGTTGGCATATTGGCCCTTCTGGCAGTATAAAGCATCCACCAACTTTCTTCCTCCCGATTCCAGATAAGCACAGGATCTGCACCCCCATCATAAATTGGATCATTATATAATGGAGCCGGTGCAGGTGAGATTTCATTTATCACTTCCTGAGAGAAAACATTGGACGTAAAAACTCCTAATATATTTAAAAATAAAAAAAGCTTTGTGTTAAACAATTGCATTCCGTTTATTCTGTTTTATTCCATTGATTAGAATTCGCTCCATTTCCAATTACCGGAAATGCACTTATTCGCAAACGTGCTGCACCCATTGGAATAAGCTCTACCGTTTCGAGTTCCTGGGAAGATTTAACAGGGCTATCCTGAAGTTCACCGGCCAAACCATACTGGTCAATAGTCCAATTTGGAATCTTCTTCACCTTTGCTTTTAAAACAATGGGCGCATTCTCAGTAGTGAATGGAAAATCGTTAGCTGGCCATGTTTTCTTTTCGATGGTAAATGAATCGGAAAAATTTTCTTCATCAAGCACTAGCCCGTAATTCCAGGCAGTAGTTGGGTGGATTTCATAAGAAGGCCATTTGTCTTTATCAACATCCTTCTGCCATTTTGAATCTCCAATCGCCGTTTCACCGCTATCCTTTTTTACATAATCTTCGCCTATTTTAAGACTGAAAGTAAGCGGTCCGTAATTTACACTTACGCTGTTATGGTTTTTATCCCAGACTTTTACTTTTAATTTTTTCGGCAAAAACAAGCTAACTACATCTCCGTCTTTCCAATTTCGGATAATTCGCACATATTTTCCAGCTTCTGGGGTTTTTCCAATTTCTTCGTTATTTATTGAGATTTTTGGATTTAAACACCATCCCGGAATCCGGAAATAAAGAGGGAAATTTATGGATTCTTCATTTTTATTACTAATTGTGAATTTCAATTCATCTTCAAAAGGATAATTGGTTTCAGAAGTAATACTAACTTCTTTGCCATTGGCAACTTTTGCCTTTACTGTACTTGGGGCATAAATTACTGCTGCCAATCCGTTATCTGGTGTTGCCATCCACAAATTTTCTACAAAATAAGGCCAACCTTGCCCATGATTATGCTGGCAACAGCGCGAACTGAAAGGATTCATCATTAAAAATGGCCCGTCATTCATTATCCCCGGACGATGGTTTTGATCATCGTTCAAAACCATATTAGGACTTGTTATGTACCTTAAAGATTTAAAATCTGGCATCATTGTAGCCGGCAAGGTATTAAATGCCACCTCTTCAGTATGATCGGCCCAAAAGATATCCCCAGTTATATGTAAAAGATTTTCATTGGAATTCATTTGTTCTACCACTCCACAGGTTTCTATTCCTTGTCGAGGATCGTCATAGCCGGGACGGGCATTTTCATCAGCTCCAAACATTCCCCCAGGTACCTGACCAAAATGATCTCTAATGATCCTGAAATCATCATAAGTAGCCTCAAGATCTTCTCTATCATGACTTAACTGATAATACTGGGCAGGTTCGCGAAAACCTTGCGCAACATTTACATTGTGCCAGTCTATTAATTCTGAATACCAGTCAGGCCAATCTGTACCTTCCCTGGTTTCTTTCCAATTTCCAATTTCCTCCAAAGTGTTATCTCTCTTAGACCAAGGGGAAGTATTTCGATGAATTTTTTCTGCCAAGGTTAACAACCATTCATCCCCGGTCCTGTTATAAAGCCAAAGAACACTATGAAGATTATCACCACCTCTAACCCTTTGCCAATAATGGCTTGCTGATAAAAACTCTTCATCTGGCACATTTAACTGAAATTTGAAATAATTGGACATTAAATCAATTACCCTATCATCCCCACTGTATTCATAATATGATTGTAAACAATAAAGCATAATCATATTTGCCCAAAAGTCCTGTGTACCGTCTTTACCAATTATTTTTGGCCCAAAATTACCATTGGGACGTTGACTGGCAAGTGCAGCTTCTATCCATTTTTTGCTTTCCTCCAGCATTTGCTTATCTTCTAAAATATAAGCAGTGTTACCATATCCTTTTAACCAGTATGGAACTTCTTCCCATCCCCAGGATCCTGTTCCGTCTTTAGAAAGCCAAGCATTGTCTTCTTCTTGTAACCAGGCACTTATATTACCAAGATTTCCCATCAATCCATCTGCCTGACGATCCATGCAAACCTTCAACCAGTTTTCCGGTTTCACAGCTCCAACCGGAAGTTTTATAAGAACACTGGATTTTAAAGGTGCACGATTGCTTACATAATTCGAATTTGAAGAGGTTGTATCGGGGATCTTTACAATTTCGACCTCTATCTTTTCCGACTTATCCTCCGTACAAGAACTCACCAATACTGAGAGGATTAATAATAAAGTAAGAATAATATTTTTCATTTTTAAAGGAATTTACCAGGTAATTAATACAATATCTTTTATCTGACTGAATATTCTTATTTCCAGTTTTCTTCCAGGAGTTTAATAAAGTAACCTCCAACAACACTCCTCGCCTTAAAACCCCGAACCTTTCCACTGGTTGTATAATGCCAGTCACTCATGGGTACCCTACCATCAGTTTCTGTTGCAAATTTATACATAGGAGAAACCAACTTTTTAAAGGTTTCATCATCCTTAGCCAAAGTGGCTGTCCATAAAACCCAGTCAGATTTGGTATAATCAGCCCTGTTATCCAGTGGAAGCCCATACTCGTTCTGTTTTGTGAGATAGAAACTTATTTCCTTATCAAATACTTCCTGAGGGAAAATATCAAGATCCATTACCTTATCCCATACCAGGTTATATTTTTGACTCCAGGTATCCTTATCATTAAAGGTGAGCGAATAATGATCGCCTGCATCTGCCAATTCCATCCATTGCTTTGCCATAGACCTGGACATGTCGGTATATTTTTCAGCAATTGCATCCTCTCCCAGTTCCTCTGCCATATAACCATAACTACCAATAGCTACAATTGCTTTTACAGAGAGATTGGCATTTCTTGCAAGATGTCCTGAAAAATCATCGGTAGATAATTGATTCACTGGATCAAGCCCCGCTTTTGCTAAATAATTGGCCCATATGGTCAATGTTTCCCAGTGTTTCTTGGCATAATTAGCATTCCCTTCAGCCTTTGCTATTGCAGCTGTAAGGATAATCATATTTCCCGCCTCTTCTACCGGCATATCTTCTCCATATGTTTGCCCGGTGGCTATTGGATAAGTACCAAGGTCATGAGACGGAAACGGTTTTTTCCATTTTCCGCTTTCGCTATAATAAAAGATACCGTTGAGCATCCCTTTTAAAAGATCTGGATTGTAGATTAAAAATAAGGGAGCAGATGGATAAGTTACATCAACCGTATTGATAGATCCATTACTATTATTTTCTTTGGAAAGAAAAAGTATATCTCCCTCTGGACTTTTTGTTAATTTATGGGCAGCAATAGCCTGTCGATAGCCTATTTCCAATAATTGCGCATATTCTTCACCGCCGGCATCCACACCATCACTGTGCAACTTCGAATCAAAGTCATCACATTTCTTTATTATTGAAGTATGATTCTTGAAAGCTGCTTCCAACTCATTTTCAATCGAATTGTCGCCATTGATATTCCACCATGGTCTAAGTTGATCTCCAAAATAATTTACAGAGTAGGTATCATCATATCCTAAAAGAAGAAGATATTCCTTCTCTGATGAAATTTTCTCTTTTGGAAAGACAGTGGTGAGCATTAAATTGGATCCTTTATGTTGGAAAGCGCTTTGTTTCCCATTAATGAAATCGCTTTTGGCAGTTGCGGCAGAAGTTACGTTTTGTGTTGCATTCGCTTCTTTTGAAGAGGCCAGATACATATAGCCCCAGTCAATTCTAAGGTCATCTCCTTTTTTTTCCAAGACCGGCTGCGATTGTGTACCCGCTTTTAGGAATGATAATCCCGATGTTGAGGATTTTTCTGCAGTCATTTCTTGACTGGATTCGTTTGCCGCAATAGCTGAAGAGGCTCCGAAATAAACCTGAACTTCATGAGGTTTATTATCATTAGGCCGGGTTTTTACAGATATATAAGAAACCGGTCTTGAGAAAAGATCCAGATCATCCATTAAAAGTGGAGATGTGAAAGCGAGAGACAAATCTACTCCTCCACATTTAAGAGTGTATTTTGTTTGGGTAGCAGTAAGATCAACAGATTTTTGTTCTGCTACTTGAGTTAGGGCCTTATCCTTTACCTCCTCCACTATTCCTGCATCCAGCCATTGTCCACCAGCTGTATTCCTTACATGAATAGCCAAGAGATTATTTTTTTTCTTCAGATTTTTCAAAAATGATTGAGGAATTTCGTGATACTCAAATGTTTCACTCCATCCATCCCGGCTATAAATTTTTTCCCCGTTCAGGTAAACCTCAACATTATCATCGTGTTTTAATTTCAGAAACAATTTCTGGAAATTGGTAGCCTGTAAATCAAATTTTCTTCTTAACCATAAATCTTCACTTTTCCAGGTTGTTGCAGCTCCACTATCTCCATAAGGTGCAGGAGCATTTTTCCACGCGCCATCATTAAAACTGGTGGATTGCCATCCTATTCCAGGCTTAGACTCAGTTATTTTAGCATTATAACCTGTCGCTCCCGATGAAGGCAACACCTCTTTATAATTTTTTGATTCATTACCAAGGAACCTGTAAGTAGTACCATCAACCTTGACATATCCCACCAAACTATGATCTGTCCCAGTCCAGTGTTTTGTAGGCTGCTCATTAATATTATCTGTAGTAGACCAAATGCTGAAGTAAGGGTCATGGGCCACTAATGGATATGCAGGTGCTTCCCGTTGCTGGGCATTTAAAAATCCAGTAAAGCATAAAAACGCAATAAATATAAATTTCTTCATAGGGGTAGTAATTTTATTGATTATCTCTTTGAGTTGAAAATTTGTATTCGGAAATTGTATGGTAAGTTTCCCCTGGCTCCAGGATTATAGAAGGAAAATCAGCCTGATTTGGAGCATCTGGAAAATGTTGGGTTTCCAAGGCGAAAGAAGTTCTAAAATCATCTTTCACACCACTTTTAAAAGTGTTCTTGCCTTCCATAAAATTGCCGCTGTAAAATTGAACTCCGGGCTCTTCAGTAAAAACATCCATTCTAATTCCAGATTTATCTCCGGTGATTGTTGCAACCTTACTCATCCCATTGTCTTGAGTTTGATTCAATACAAAGTTATGATCGTAGCCATCTCCATTTTTTAATTGTTCATTATCGGCTTCTATACGCTCTCCAATGGTATGAGATTCCCTGAAATCAAAGGGTGTTCCTTCTACATCTTTTAATTCACCGGTAGGAATTAAACCTTCATCTACGGGAGTAAATTTATCTGCATATAGCAGTACCTTATGATTCAAGATAGTGCCACTACCTTCTCCATTAAGATTAAAAAAAGCGTGATTGGTTAAGTTTACAGGAGTCGTTTTATCTGTGGTTGCTTCATATTCCATTTTTATACCGCGATCTTCAGTCACTGTATAGGTTACCGTTACATCAAGATTCCCAGGGAACCCTTCTTCCATATCCGGTGAGTGATATTTTAGCACAAGGCTTTTCTCATCGGGTTGTTCGGCATCCCAAACAACATATTGAAAACCTTTATTTCCTCCATGAAGTGTATTGCCGTTATTATTAACGGGAATAGTATACTCATTCCCATTTAAGGTAAATTTACCTTTTGCAATGCGGTTTCCAACCCTTCCAATTGTAGCTCCAAAATAAGGTTCTGTAGAATTCACGTAGGCTTTTGTACTCCCCATACCAACAACAACATCTGTCATTTCCCCATTTTCATTTGGTACCCAAACACCAACTATACGTCCGCCATAATTGGTAAAAGCAACTTTTATATTGTCATTCTTGATCCAGTATAAACTTACCTGTTTACCATCTATTATAGTATCAAAATCACTCTCTTTCAAATTTTCTTCAATAGTCAATTCTTTTTGCCCCATTTCATTTTTTTCTTCCTCCTTTTTGGAGGTATTCTTACAAGAAGTTAGAACCATAACTGCAGTTAATACAATAATGGAATAGCTTTTAATTTTTTTCATAATTTTCACCTTTTAATAAAATATTAACCCGGAAAAGAATTGGTTTGTTAACCTTCCGGATTTGTTTTTTGATTTTAAACATACTTTTCTAACCTTGTTTATTGTATTAGAAATTGATATTCTCCTAATATTACCGTATTCCTTTTTTTAAAAATAAATTTAATCCTCATTAAATTTATTAATTAAGTCTACCTCATTATTCCTATAGAGTGTGCCTTCATGGTAAGTGCCATAGGGATCTGCACCAGATATCATTAAAGGATTTGAAAAGGTTTTTCCTTGAGAAAACCCTGAAATAGATATAAGAAATAAGAAAAATATTTGAATTTGGACTAGTTTCATTCTATCTCTCTTTTTTTACCATAACTTATCTTAAAAAATGAGAACAAGGCGGGTTTATTATAACTTCCAAAATGAATTAATCCTGGCCTTGCACTTCGATCCCACTGCGGCAGGAATTTACCTTCATAAAATCCCCCATCTGTCCCTGTTAACTCCTGCCAGTTATTTTTATCATGGCTCCAGTAAAATTTTAGTTTATAACCATCTTTTACTTCAATTTTTAATTTTACAGCTTCATCGGTATCCAAAAGCTTTTCAGCCATTATTGTCTTTTCATTTTCTTTTACTTCCCAAAGCTGAACCTTATTCCCTTTAACACCTATTCCAACCGCTTGACCAACATCTCCATAAAGTACCAAGCCTTTTAATGACGAGTTTATATTGACGACCTCGGTATTAAATTTATAATCCCCAAAAGCTGGCCGAATAGTTAAAACAGTACCAGTATTATTATTGGCTTCCGTTCTGCCCGATAATGACAACAAACCTTTTTCTAATACAATAAATGGCTGGGAGTTTCTAAAATCCCATTGCCAAAATTCAGAAAAAGAAGAAGAAGTAAATTCATCAACAATTTCATTGGTTACTTCCTGTTTTGCATTTTTAACAGGAAGTCTGGCCTTGATTGAAGGACTATTCGTGTTTTGAAATTCAGGCCATCCAGAATCTTTATTCCATAAAATCTCGTCTAAAAGTCCCTGCCTGCCTGTGTACACATCATCCTTCTGGCTATAGGCATGATACATATAATACCATCCATTATCAGGGGTTTCCACCAAAGTTCCATGGCCGGGGCATTTCCATTGAGAATTCTCTTTCAATATTGGATTTCCTTCATATTTTTCGAAAGGTCCCCGAATGGATTTAGCTCTTGCCACTCGAACATCATAGTCACAAGCCATTCCGCAACATGCACCTTCAGAATAAAACAGGTAGTAATAATTATCATTTTTAACAATATATTGCCCTTCAATTCCGCGTAAATTATCATCTTTTAAAAGGGAGAAAGGCTCACCTTCAACTTTCAAACCATCCTTAGATAGTTTAGAGGCTAATAATTCTATTGGCCGATCATCCAGACCGTAAGCCTTCCAGCTTATATATAATTGGCCGTTATCATCAAAAACAAACGGATCTATAGCTTCTTTTCCATATAACAATAAAATACCTTTGTCTGTAAATCCCTTTTCAGGATCCTTGGAGGTGGCGACACCAATACAGGAGGCTCCATCACTTTTCCGCTTGGCTACATAATACAGATAAAATGTCTCATTATTATAAAACAACTCCGGTGCCCAAAAAGAGGAAACTGCCCAATCTGGTTTTTCCTTTAGTGCATACGATTTCTGATCCCAGTTCACCAAATCTTTTGAGGTAAACACTGGAAAATGGGGTCCCCATTCAGAGGATGTTCCTACAGAATAATAAGTGTCTTCTACCCGTATAATTGATGGATCGGCAAAATCTCCCGAGATTACAGGGTTTGTATACAAACCTGATCCTTCTTCATCCAAAAGCACCTGAGCAGTACTGGTTTTTCCCTGATTACAGGAAACCGTCAAAACTAATGCTGGGCAAATTAAAAGGAACAGGTATTTTTTCATTTTTCTGCAGAAATTGAATCCAAAAAATTTTATTGTTTTAATGAATTTATCACTTCTTGATTAATTTTTCTAAGTCTTTGTACATCTACTTTATCAATTTTCCTGTCATAGGTCATCAAACCATTCACTTCCCCCTCTACATCTGTGGTCTGCGTATAAACAGCGCCTGAAAAACCAACTTGTACAAGCTTTTTAAGTTTTTCAGCATACTTCACATATTCATCGGTAACTTCCTTAGAATTCTTAAATTGTACATAACCCCAATTATTATCTTTCTTCCATAAATGATCCTTTAAAGGAAGTCCAATTCCTCCATACTCGCCTAAAACCGTAACTCTTTCAGCATCATACAGGTAAAGATCAGGATCGGGATAGTTATGTAAATCCAGAATATCTCCTGCATGGAAATGATTTCCTCCACTAGCAGAATTCACCAATCTTGTCGGATCGTAATTTTTAGTCCAGTTTGTTATTTCTACCGTATCGAATTGTCCCCAGGCTTCATTAAATGGTACCCAAACTACAATACTTGGATACGAAACAAGATGGTCTAAAATCTCTTTCCATTCTTTTCTATAAACAGCTTCTGAAGACTGGCTTCTTTGATCCTCACTTCCTTTAAAGAAATTACGTGATTGCCAGCCTGGACCTCTTCCTCCATTAGGCATATCCTGCCATACTAAAATTCCAATTTCATCGCAATGAGTATACCAACGAGCTGGTTCTACTTTCACGTGTTTACGTATCATGTTAAATCCTAAGGCTTTAGTTTTTATTATATCATATTTTAATGCCTCATCGGACGGAGCCGTATAGAGACCATCAGGCCACCACCCTTGATCTAAAGGTCCAAACTGGAAATAATCTTCGTTGTTCAACTGCATTCTTACAATCCCATTTTCATCTCGTTTGGTGGAGATTTTTCTCATTCCAAAATAACTTTTTACTTCATCTTTTACCTTTCCTTCACTTATTAGTTTTACAGTTGTTCTATATAAAAATGGAGACTCTGGAGACCATAATTTAGTGTCATTTATAGAAATTTCAAATTTCTCTCCAATTGCAGATTTTGTTGTACTAATGACATTAGATCCATCATATACTGTTACTTCCACTATATCACCATATTCAGTATTGCGGCCTTCGGCAGAGATTTCTATTTGATTTTTATCAATGTCTGGAGTAAATTTCAAATTTTCAAAACTCTTTTCATTAACAGGTTCCAACCAAACTGTTTGCCAGATCCCAGTAACCGGAGTATACCAGATTCCTTCAGGGTTCTTTACTTGTTTCCCTCTTGGTTGTGGCCCCTCGTCACTTGGATCCCATACTTTAACTGTTAGTTTTTGTGATCTTTTATTATTCAAAAAAGGTGTAATGTCAAAAGAAAAAGGTTCGTAACCTCCTGTATGAGAACCTACTTTTATGTCATTAATATAAACTTCGGCTTCCCAGTCTACCGCTCCAAAATTCAGTAATATGTCATTCCCATTCCAACCATTAGGGACAGTGAAAGCTGTATTGTACCAAACTTCATTGGATGCTCTCACATCTTTCATTACTCCAGATAAACTTGACTCTACAGGAAAAGGCACAAGGATTTTTCCATCGTTATTTTTGGGTTCATCCTCACCTTTTGCTCGAATGCTATAGTTCCATAAACCGTTAAGATTTTTCCATTCTTCCCGCTTCATTATTGGACGAGGATATTCTTTCAATACATTTTCTGTGTCAATTTCTTCGGCCCAGGTTGTTTTAATTTTATCACCTGCCGGCTTCCATTGTGCATGCATTACTGCCTGCGACGATAATATCAAACAGATTACAGCTAATTGGATTCTTCTATTTTTAGTCATTATTATTTTTAATTTCGATTATTTACTAAAATTTTATGCGTTTCTCGTTTATTTCTTAAGCTTCAGTTTTAGAGAATTTTAGTCATCTGTACAAGCTCCACTTTTTTGGAAAGTTAGATATATCCCACTCCCAGAAAAAGGTATGGCGAGAAGCCTAAAAATAAGAGACTCCCGGTTCCACTGCAATAGTTAATCTTAAAACTTATTCCAAATTAACTTCCGCAGATTAATTCGTTATTAGCTGAGTTCCAATTTTTAAAGGCGTGACAACCTATTTAAAAACTTTGTAAGCTTACTTCAGGTTAAGAATTAACATCTTATGTCTAAGTATCCTACAAATTTTAGATTGTGATTTATCATTTACCAATCCCAATTGATATTCCATCATTGCATATCTTTACAATGATGGAATAATAGAAAGGCAATAACTAAAGGTCTTTCCCCTCGTAAAACATATTGGCTTTCCTAAGTGTGACAATTGTTTAATATCTACTTCAAAATGTCAACTTTTCTACTGGAGAGAAAATCATGTCTTCAACACCTGATATTCTTACACCTATACGGGCAAAGATGTAATCTTGGGTAATATCCCCAGGAATATCCACTGACATGCTGAGATTACTCAATTCGCTAATATCGGCATCTCCTCTGGCTACGTTCTCATCATTATTATTTGAAACAAACATGGTTGAGTTTAAATATAAGGTTGCGTGCTCTATATCTTTTGCGTCTTCACCAGTGATTATTTGTTCTAAACTTGCTGAGGCCTCAACGGTATTTCCGGAAATACTGAATTGAGGATTGCGAACCATATAATAAGGTGTAACCTCTATATTTAGATTTGTATCACCATTAAGATCAACAAGGATTGTATCTCCTAGTTGTTCATTTACAAAATTGGCTTTAAATGGCCCATCCCCTTCATTTAATTTTAATCTATAAGTACCACTAAACATACGGGCACTGAAAGAACCATCTTGATCTACATGCACATCAATAGGTCCTTCATTTCCAAAACCTGATTGCCAAAGTTGAAATTTCACATGGTTATATCCAACCATAATTGGATCATCCTGATAAGTAATCTGACCAGAAAAAAACGCGTCAGGTTTATCATAATTGTCAATCTCGCAGGATGTGAACCCTAGTATTAGTCCAAGGAATAATATTGAATATATAGTTTTCATAATTTTATATTTTGATTCCATTATTGGTTAGGATTTTTGATTATTAATGGATTATTATTTAGGATATCCTGCCCGATTTCGGAATAATAATTTCCAAAACGGAAACGATCTGCACCGGTAACCCTGGTTGGTTTCACGATTTTGTAAATAAAAGTACCATCATCAGGACTTCCGGGGTTATGAATTTTATATGGCCAGAGACCGTATGGCTGAGTTTCCCTCTTGGTTGCATCACAAATATCTTTGGTTATCTCATCTGGCGAGATAGGAATTCCGTCCAAGACAATATGTGCTATCCTCCATCGCTTCAAATCAAATAAATGTAATCCTTCAAAGGCTAGTTCCACATAACGCTCATGAGCAATCCTATCAAAAGTAATATCACCGGGAGTAAGCTCCGTCGTGATACCTGCTCTGGAGCGAACCTGGTTCATATAATCCGCCGATATCCCAGATTGTCCAAGTTCAAAAGCTGACTCCGCAGCATTCAATAATACTTCTGCATAGCGATACCTTATAAACCAGACATCACTCTGAACACCACGTTGCCCAGATCCGGCCTTAGGATCTTGATATTTTCGAATATAAAATCCGGTTTGTGCCGTAAATTCCAATCCATCAATTGGGCCGTCAAAACCAACTACCTGTTCCTGACCGTTTGAGCCAGGAAATTCTTTTTGTTGCCCTCTCGAATCACCGGACACTATGGTACCATCTGCCAATTGGACTCCCGCCCAGATATCAACCTTTCTTCCTTTAAATGAGGACCCCGGAACAATAACCGTCCCCTTTAGGCGAGCATCCCTTCCATCAAAAATTCCATCAATTTCATCATAGGAAATAAAATTTCCGGAATTATCTTTGTTTGGTAAAGGCACACATTCTCCTTCCAATGTTTCAAAAGATTGCACCAAATTTAAAGAAGGATTTATTCTTCCTCCTTCTTCCTCTTCTGCACCATACCTAGGTTGATTAGATATCGTAAAACCGTGTACCTTTCCGCTTTGCAACATAAAATCTTCTACAAAAATGGCTTCCGGGTTATTCGATTTATCATAAAAAATACTCGCAAAATTGTCCGAGAGTTCAGGTTTTTTATTATAAAGGGAATAAGCTCCTGCCTGCCCACTTATTATTTCCTGCGCTGCCTCTAAAGATGTTGTGTAATATGCATCCGATTTTGAAACAGGAATTCCCACCTCATTTCCGGGGAGAGATACCTGAGAGGTCGAAGCACCATACTTTGCAATAGACCCGGCATATAGTGCAGCCCGACTTATCATAGCCAGAGCAGCACCTTTAGTGGCCCTGGATTTTGTACTGGCGTCGGTTGGCAACATATTTTTAACCTCTTGTGCTTCCTGAATAACGAAGTCATAGATTGCAGATTCAGTTTCTCTTGGATGTTGTAAATAACTTGGATCTCCACTAAAGTCATATTCTTCAGAATTTGTAATAAGTGGAACACCACCCATACGTTTTACAAGAGAAAAGTAATAAGATGCCCTTAAAAAACGGGCCTCCGCAGAAAAACGGGCTTTATCTCCCTCATCCAATCCTGTAGAAGCTTCCAACCTCTCAATGAACAGGTTCATTTGACGTATATAGCCATAATCCCAACTTCCCCAATCGCCATAACCGCGATCTGTGTTCTGGAAGTGACCATAACGGCCAGCTTCAGACCAGTAAGCAACGTTAAAATCGGATAAGGAAGCCCAGTCTTTTACGGTACCAAAATCATTGTATCTATTGTACAAATCAGCCAGAATTGTAAGTGGCAAATCCGGATCGGTAAATATTTGATCCTGAGTTAAGATATTAGTTGGTTCCCTTTCCAAAAACTCACTGTCTGAGGTACAACTTATGGCAACTGCCATTATCATTAATATGAATATACTTTTTTTCATTACACTAAGTTTTAGATAGAGAAATTAACTCCAACATTAACAAATTTATTTTGTGGATATTGTAAACCATTAGTATCAGAGACTTCAGGATCAATTCCGAATTCTTGTAAATTATCAATGGAAAACAAATTATATCCATTGATATAAAATCTTGCTTTTTGAATTTTCAAAGTTGTCAATAAATTTTCAGGTAAAGAATATCCCAATTCTAATGTCCTTGCCCTTAAATAAGTGACGTTATGTAACCAAAAAGTTGAATTTTTATTGGTATTACTGTGACCTCCATTATTATAACGAAGTGCCGGATATTTCCCCGGAACCCATTGGCTATTAGGATCCATAGTATTTTCCCGATGCCATCTGTCCAGGAATATATCATTTAATGCTCCTCCATTCTGAAATGGTATACGTGTTTCCCATTCCTGGTTCCAGGAATATCCCGATGCACCTGAAAAATCAGCGGTAAGATCAAATCCTTTATATTGAACACTAAAGCTCAATCCAAAGTTAATGAGGGGATTATAGTTGTTATACCCAATTGGAGCTTCATCATATCCATCAATCCTACCGTCATTATTTACATCCTCATAAATTATGTCTCCCGGCAAAAGAGTAGCATTTCCTCTACCATCAATATTCACAGGGTGATTATCAATTTCTTCCTGAGATTGAAATTGTCCTAATGCAGTATACCCCCAATAAATTGTATTATACCTGTTTTCCCCAGAAGAGCGGTATTGATCCCACGAATTATTAAAACGGGGTTTATAGGATGATATAAATTTACTCCTGGTTATAGAAGCATTCCCTGAAACGTTAAAAGACACCTCTCCTATTTGATCTCCATAACTCAATGCCCCTTCAATTCCATACTGTGCATCACTGTTTACATTTTCATCGGGTAATCCATAACCCAGTTCATTAGGAATTCGAATGTCATATTTTCTTCCACGTAAACCTGTTCGTAATCTATAGAAATAATCAAAAGTTGCAGAAAGTTTATGATCTAAAAAATAAGCATCCACTCCAATATCAGTAATCTTGCTCTTAAACCAGGTAATATTGGTAATTGGTTGCCCCTTATCCCGGCTTGCAATTACAGGATTGCCGTCTAATATAGCAACACCCTGATTGTAATTATACCCGGTTAAATAATCAAAAGCGCCTATTCCAATATCATCATCCCCAAGTTCACCATAGGATCCCCTAATTTTCATATCATTCAAGATACTTTTTTCGCCCAATAGATTTTCAATAAATGGCTCCTCAGTTATCCTCCAACCTGCAGAAGCCGACGGAAAAAATCCCACCCTCTTTTCAGGAGCAAATTTCCAGGAAGCATCCCTTCTTCCAGATAATTGTAAATAATATTTATCCTTGAAATTATAGCTTATTTGACCTATGTAACCAATTCTTGCTTCTTCTTCTTCAAAGTCGTCATAGGAATCAACATCGGAAAAATAAATTAGTGGCAAGGTATTGGTCTGTGGCACAGAATGTACCCATTGATTTTGAATTTTGGACTCCTGCCGTTCCACAATAAACATAGCCTCTATTGAATGATCCCCAAAATCCCTTTTATACTGCAATTCTCCCTGGTAAATATTTCTAAGCACTTTTCGTGTATTTCGCTCCCTCCAAGGGTTTGTACTACCTCCAGTTACATTATAAGCATCTGTTTCCTTATCATATGTGTAAGCATCATAAGTATATTCGTGACCATTCATAACCTGATCTGCAATATAATAAGAATACTTTCCGCTCATTTTTAAGCCTTCTACAAAGTAAGATATATTCCGCTGTAAAATTGGTTTGAAGTTCTCTCCAAGTGTCCTTTTTATATCCACCAGTTTCAAAATTATGCAAAGCCCAGTTTGTTTCGTTATGGCCAATATCATTTAAATACGCAGGATTGTCGTTTGCAAAGGGGCGTTCATAAGGGCGATTACGTAGAATAGCGAAACGTGGTAACCAGTAATCATCAGCACCGGGAATTCCTGGGTTCAATCTTGTTTCTATTCTTCCGTTCGTTTGAACTCCAACCTTTAATCTGTCGGTAATACTAGCTTCAATATTACTCTGAATATTACTCCTTTCAAAAGTAAATTCATCACCTAATACAGATTCCTGTTTTAAATGTGTCGCTGACATATAATAATTGATATTTTCTGAACCTCCTGAAGCGGCTACGTTAACGCTGGTCAAAGGCGCATTCTTTTTAATAATGAAATCCTTCCAATTAAATGACTGATAACCTGGTTCTTCCCCAATTCTATATTTTTCCAATTCCTCCGGGGTAATATTAGTTGATCCAAATTCATTGACATCCGCTTCAGCCTTAGCGCTTACATATTGATAAGAATCATTTACAGGGTCAGGAAACCTGGACCAGTTTTGCCAACCTGTATAGGCATTAACACTTACTGTACTTTTTGTATTCCTCTTACCTCTTTTGGTAGTTACAACCACAACTCCATTAGCCGCCCTCACTCCATAAATTGCTGCAGAGGCATCTTTTAGAATAGTTAGACTTTCAATGTCATTAGGTGCTAAATTGTTGAATTGCCCTTCGTCTTGTTGAATCCCATCAATCACGTATAAAGGAGTACCCATGTTTCTTATTTGAATTGCGGCACCAGCACCTGGACGGCCGTCATTCATCCTAAAGCTAACCCCCGGAATTTTTCCTGCAAGACCCGAACTAACCGTAGCTCCACCATGAACTTTTTCCAAATCTTCACTTGTAATAGTTGAGATTGCTCCGGTAATTGACTTTTTTTCCTGGCTTCCATAACCAGTAACAACCACCTCATCTAAGGATGAGACATCTTCTACCAGCTGAACATTGATTTCTGTTTGGCCTTCTACAGGAATTTCCTGGGTCCTATAACCCACGTAGCTAAATATCATTATAGCATCTGATGCTACTGTAATATTAAAATTTCCATCAAAATCCGTTGTAGTTCCCCTCGTTGTACCTTTTACCAATACGTTAATGAATGGAAGTGGGGCCGCATCTTCAGCTGAAGTTAAAACCTTTCCTGTAATTTCAATTCTGTCCTGTGCATAGGACTGGTGAAATATTAAGAAAAACAATAGCACGGAAAAGATTAAAGTTTTCTTAAATGGTTTTTGTAATAATGTTCTCATTGAATTTCATTTTTAAAAGGATTAAAGTTTTTTTGCTAAAACGATAAAGCTACAAACATTTATTCATATAAACGTAAAAATTACCTTAATTTTTATTTTTATTGAGTACTGTAAAAACCCTATTTACTGTTACTTAACAATTTTTTTGGAATAATTAATTGAAAAAAGCATCTAATTATCAAAGTATTCTAAATTGAAGAAAAAATAATGATGAATAATATTAAATTTTTGATTAAAATAAAATTCATTCAACCACTTCTATATGAATCTTTATCAACACCCTAACTTTGTATATTTTAAATGTATATATGACGCTTACTTAACGATATAATATTTTTTGGAATATTATTAAATCTATGTATAAAATAATATTTTATACATTAATCAATCTTAATTTGATCAAATCGAGACTCAAAAATTCTAATAGTTAATTCTAGTTTACAAGGATCTGAAGACCTCTAAAAAATTTTAATTCCCAAATTCACATAATGGAGTACCTGATAAAAATTGAATTACAATCTTATAGAATATTTTAAATAAGGCGTCCAATAAATCCGAAACCCGACATTCATGTAAATGTTCAACAGAAAGGTTTTCATTTCGCTACTATGACATATAATAACAGGTTTGAACAAATTTCATTATGCCACCAATAATTGGCAACCATAAAAGATTATCTCTTATCTATCCATACTTCATATTTATCCCCGGGTTTAATGTTCCCAATGGCAAAATATGGGATAGCATTGAAGGTTACTTTTTCCCCACTACCGTTTGTTGCACTTCCAGTTACCAAATTTACACCTTCCAATAAGCCAGGCTTAAATGACATCTTCATGTGAACATCTGTGTTTATTTTTAATTTATTCAATTCCGGGTTCTTATTGCCTTCCAAACTATACACAATTGGTCCGGATGCGATGGCAACATGACCAGCCAATACTTTTACGTCTTTGCTGGCACTTATGAATCTGGGTTGCATGGGTAGCTCCAGCTGAATCTCATCACCTTTTTTCCAAATCCTATCAATGGTGACATAACCGTTTTCCGGTTCTACAATTAGCACCTTTCCATTTAGTTTAAGAGTTACCGGCATTTTGAGATTCGACTGATAAAGGTCGAAAGGATTTTCTTTACCTAGTGCCCAGTTAGGAATACGTATTTTTATAGGTAATCGTACAGCAGTTTCGGGAATAACTTTTAAACTTATTTTACCATCCCATGGGTACTGTGTATCCATCCTTAAGGAGATCTTTTGATTATTGTAATTAAGGATACTTTCATTACCCACAAAAAGATTTACATATAAAGCGTCGGACCTATAGAGATAGATAAAGTCCGGGATTTGCGAAACCATCTTCAAAAACATCGGCGGGCAGCAAGGGCAACCATGCCACTCCCATCGGTTATGATGTTCCGCCGCTAAAGGGTTCTGGTATGTGTACTGATCACCTGCCAGTGAAATTCCTGTCAGCACATTGTTATACAGCACCCTCTCAAATTCATCCATATACTTTCCGTCGCCCATAAGCTGGTTCATGCGCTGGCTAAAAAATCCAGCGCCAACTGCTGCGCAGGTTTCCAGGTAAGCATCGTTGGGAAGAAAGAAATCTGAACCAAATTTTTCATCATCGGCAATGGCTCCCACGCCACCGGTAACAAACATTCTATGTCCTACCATATTATCCCACAATGTGCTGGCCGTTTGGATGTAGCGGGGATCCCTATTTTCAATAGCTGCTGCGGTAAGACCAGCTGCTAACAACGTGGCCCGCACTGCATGACCTTCAATGGTTTTTTGTTCCAAAACCGGGATAGAATCCTGGGCGTATTCTCCCCAGGTTGGCCGGATATAATCACCATATTTTGGATCATCATATTTATTTGCCTTTATCCATTGCTCTGCCGATTCATTGCCCCATTCGCTCCATAAAGGAAGACTGATATGATTTCCTCTATCCTCCAGCCAAAACGTTGCTAAGTCATAATAATGATCTTCATTAACAGATACACTCATTTTGCTTTTTAACGCCGGCTCATTCTTGAAGATCCAGTATAACTTTATAAGCGCTTCCTCAGGGCCGGAGTGTGCTGGTACAATATTATTTTTGGGTGCGGGGCCCATCTCCTGATACATATAATTAGCGAATTTAACCGAAACATCAAGTAGCGTCGTTTTGCCGGTGGCTTTGTAGTAATGCACGCCTGCATCAACCAGCATACCGGCATTGTACACATCATGCTGGAATCGAAGTAAGCCACCGTTAAAGCCCCACCGATGATCCGGTTCCATTAATTGTGTAAAAGTATTGAGATATCCTTCAGGATCATTGGCCTGTGCGGCCGCAATCCTATCTATATACCCGTCAATCCTTTTCTCCATGATTTCATCCGGGTATCGTGCCAGGAAGTCCGAAGCCCCTCTGATGGTCTCATATACAAGACCATCATACCAAGGTGGGCCATCATGTTGACCCATGCCTCTTTTGCCTTCAGCCACCAGATCAAAATTTTGAAATGCATTCAAGGTAGATCCAGATCTTTTGAATTGTGATTCCAAAGAAGGGTTTATCTGAGGATCGTATTTTCCTTCAAACTTATCAAACACATCGTTCAAAGTTTTTTTACGCCAAGTCTGAAATTTTGGCCCCCAAAAAGCATCGGTAATCTTTATCTGTTCAATCCCATTAATGGGGAGAGAAACGTTCTGGTTTTTAAAAGATTCAAAAGTCACTATTGAAGCCGCAGCCAAAAACATGATTACAAGACCTTTTAACTTTAATTTTGTCATAATATTTATAGTTTGCAAGAAATTGAAGAAATCATCATTAATTAAAGTAAAAATTATATTTATTTTTAATAGAATATATTTTATCAATTATTAAAATAACTCATTACTGTAGTTAAAAAAATTAAATCTCATCTAAAAAAGTTTGATTTAGTGTAGCACTTGGATTTAGAAATATGATAGGTGAATAAAGGTAAATTGCAACATGAAATAAGCTAATGAAACCATATATTCTGAATGTTTGGTTAACCTTTTAACTTTAATCCTTTAAATGAGATACGACCCTTTGAAAATTGGGATTCATGACCATAGTTTATTATATACAACAAAACACTATTATTACATTTTCTTGAGACACAACTGTAAAACTGAACAAGAAAGTACTTGCTTAAAGACAATTGTTGGTTTTGATGAAATAAAAAAATAGTTAGATAATATCTGTCTTAAGAATTACTTTGGCATAGGAAATACCTGATATTTTTTAGCCAATACTTTCCATTCCTCTTCAAGTTCTTTTACTTTATCAGGGAATTGACTAGCTACGTTTCTATTTTCGGTTTTATCCTCTGATAAATTGTAAAGTTCCCATGGACTTTGATTATCTAATTTTACTAATTTCCAGTCTCCTTTTCGGATTGCATTTGAACCAAAATGCTCCCAGAAATATACTTTTTGTGTTTCATAGGAATCATCTCCTCTCAATAAAGGCATTATACTTTTACCGGGAGTAGGAGTAATATTATTACCTTTATATTGTTTTGGGTATGTACTCCTGGCGAGATCTAAACATGTAGCCATAATATCCGTCACATGAGCAGGGTGAGAAATTAATGATCCATTATTTAAACCTCCTCTTGGCCAACAGGCAATAAAGGGAGTGTTTATACCACCCTCATACACGCGTGATTTCCAATATTTAAAAGGTGTATTAGCAGTATGGGACCATACTGGACCAATTCCTGAAACAACTGTTTGAGACCCCGGAAGACTATCTTTATTAACTGGAAAATTTACTGTTCTACCATCCCGGGTACTTCCGGCTCTATCAAAACCAGCACCATATTTTGAAGGTCTTTCGGCACTTGCACCATTGTCCGAGAAGAATAAAATTAAGGTATTATCAAGCTCCCCTGTTGCCTCTAATTTATCTAATAATCTACCAACTGATTGATCTAATACATCTACCATTGCCGCATGAACTGCCATTGCTCTAATATCCCAATCCTTATCAGGATTGGTTTCCCAGTTTTTATCAGGAAACATAAAGGGCGTTAAGGTGCTATTTTTTTCTTGTATAATCCCCTTCTCAATAAGTCGCTTAAAGCGTTCTTCTCTTATACTTTGCCAACCTACTTTATAAATATCCATATACTTTTGAATTTCTGCTTCAGGAGCTTGTAATGGCCAGTGAGGTGCACAATGCGCTACATAAAGGAAAAAAGGATTTTTATTTTTTGAAAATTGCTCAACATAAGCCACAGCAGAATCACCAATTGCATTAGTATGATAATAATCCTTTGGTACATTTTTTACTCGTTCGTTACCATTTACCAAGCTAAATGGATCAAAATAATCCACAACACCCCATATATTTCCATAATATTTATCGAATCCTCTTGATGTAGGGTATGTTGCAATATCCGCGAAAGCACCATCATCCTCTTGGTGTGAAAGCCATTTAAGCTGTTTATCTCCTCCCTTATCCACTGTTTCTGAGACATGCCATTTTCCAGACATACCCGTTTGATAACCAGATTCCTTAAGTACTTCGGCAATAGTAACAGTATTTCGTTGAAGACTTCCTCTATATCCCGGCTCACCTTCATCCATTGTCATTCTGCCTATTCCAGCTTGGTGTGGGTATAAGCCAGTCAATAAAGATGCTCTGGTTGGACAACACCTCGAAGTATTGTAAAAGGCATTGGATCTTACACCATTGAGAGCTAATTGATCCAAATTAGGAGTTTCAATTTCTCCTCCATAACATCCCAAATCAGAAAAACCTAAATCATCGGCCATAATAACAATAATATTCGGCCTATCATCACCTTTATCTGAAGTTAAAACCTTTCTCGAAATTTCAATCTTTTTCTGTCCATAGGATTGGTTAAATATTAAGACAAACAACAGCACAGAAAAGATAAAAGTTTTCCTAAATGGTTTTTTTACGAATGTTCTCATTAAATTGGACTTTTGAAAGGTTTAAAACTATGCTAAAACGATAAATCTACAAATATTTCTTCCATTAATGTAAAAATTAAATTTATTTTATAGAGGTCAGTAGTTAGTTGCTTACAATTTGTTTCTGATGTATTTTATCGGCTTGAACCATCCTTACAATTAGATTGTTGAAAATTGTAGCTTTATTTTGAGAACGGTTAACCCTAAAACAAA
>Ga0307487_1000202_pt1 | contig 49041 bp, 27 predicted proteins | sample CBIW12metaG_FD_203665 | JGI IMG/M metagenome (GOLD analysis project Ga0307487, IMG submission 203665) | Sea-ice brine microbial communities from Beaufort Sea near Barrow, Alaska, United States - CBIW 1.2 | ecosystem: Environmental > Aquatic > Marine > Coastal | place: USA: Alaska | collected... | reverse complement strand
AATTATTTCGGTAAAAGGCAAAGGCTTTTACACTGCAAAAACAGACTTGATTTCTAAGGTAAACGTATTCTTCCTGATAAATAAACTCAGTTCATACAAAATGATGGTTTATAATTCCTTTGTGAATTCTTTAGGGATTAATGGACATGTTAATTTATCAATTTACCATTGTGAAGAATCCCTTTTTGTTAGAGCTATTGAAAAAAATATTGGCGCGTATGATTACTATATAATCATGCCACATTTTAAAAATGAACAATTAAATCATCTTAGTTACACCAATAAAGTTCTTGAGGTTATTGAACGTATCCCAAAAGATAAGCTTATTATAATGGATAACAATATACCGGAGATAAAAGGAAATTTCGGTTTAATATATCAGGACTTTAAAAATGATATTTATCATGCGTTGATTGAAGGAATCGAAAAATTCAAAAAATACGATAAACTCATACTCGTTTATCCCACTAAATCCGTTTATCCTTTTCCTAAACGGATTTTAATTGGTTTCAGGCAGTTTTGTGTAGAATATAATTTAGATTTTGAAATTTTAGATGAAATTTATGAAGATATGGAACTACAAAGTAAAGATTTATACATTACCATTGAGGAAACAGATCTTGTAAACCTGGTACGACAAATTCGAATGAAAGGCTTGAAACTAGGAAAAGACGTTGGTATCATTTCTTACAATGATACACCTTTAAAAGACCTGCTGGGAATTACCGTAGTTAGTACCAATTTTAAGGCTATGGGCGAAACAGCAGCAGATTTTGTACTGAAAAATAAAAATAAAAAATTGAAGACCGTGTTTAGTTATATCGAAAGAAATTCGGTTTAAATCAGTTACTGTCTTTATTAATCTTCCTTAAAAACTTGATAAACATCACAGTAAAAATTTATCCAACCCACCAACCCCGTCTTTTATTAATTCCATAGAATTCTGAAATTTGTTTTTAAAATCAAAAATATGGATCAACAAGCACAAATGTAATCTCTTGTTTAAGAGTGGAAGGAATCTGGAATAGCTAAAGAAAAATTACAAGTCAGAAATCGGTAAGAATCCATTTAATTTTATAGACGGAATTCTATATAAACTATTACAGTATACAGCAGGATAGTTTTTTTTTAGAATGTATTTAAATTGAAAATTCATTAAATCCTGTTTCTATGAAAAAGCTTTCCCTTCTTTTTTTCCTTTCTGTTCATCTTCTGAATGCTCAACATTTCGATGTTCAACTCGATGTGAGTAGAACCAATAATCTTGATATATCTTCATCTGAAGCCCTATACGATATAGTGACGACTGGTAATAATCCTTATATATTTTCTCTTCCGGTTAAAAAAGAAATTAATCCAGAAAATAACCAGCTGGCTTTTGAATATTTCTGTCCTACGGGATTGGATTTTATTGAGGTCATGTTCTATTCACAGGAGGAATTAAAAGCTACCAAAATAATTCGCGATATTGGTTCTACAGAAGGTTGGGTAGAGTTTAAAATGGAGGTTTCAGAAGAGCTGAAGAATTGGGGCCAAAAAGGGGATATTCTTAGAATCGATTTTGGCGATGCTCCCAATCTTAAACTACAGGTTAAAAATATTAAATTTAGGTCGCTTACTACCCGGGAAAAAGAAATCCTTGCGCAAAAGGAGAAGAAAAATCAACAGGAGAAAATTCTTGAAAATAATCTTCGGAAATATTTAGATAAGGATTATGAAAATGCAATTACCAATGTTCTTGTAAAGAAAAATGAGGTAATCATAACTGTTGAAAAATCGGTAGATTCTGCATTATATCTTGCTGAAATTCCCGTTTATGAAAACGTGACAGAACTGGATACTTTTCAATTTCTGAAACCTTTAAGAGCTAAAGCTGAAAATTTTAAGATCAGTATAAATCGAAAAATTAAGCGAAACGGATTCATTGAAGACCGGGTACTATCAAAATGGGTGCTGGTAAGTAAAAATTTAGATAAATATTCATTGGTTTCTCATGCACGATATGCCGATTCTATCGTTCCGAAATATACTTATCCGTTTGTAAAACCATCCACCAAAAAAGGTTTGGGCGGTTATAGCGCTGATCGTGAAGCACCATCTTCAGATTTGAAGGATTTGGGGATTACCAGTGTGACGGTGAATATCTGGATCAACGGGGTTTTTCGTTCTGAAGCTTCCGAAGAAAATATGCCTTTTGAATATATGGGAAAAACCTATTATGTCAATAAAAAAGAAGTAGAGAAATATGACAGGACGATGCTTTCCACCTCGGAAAAAGACATCGAAGTTTCCGCAATTTTATTGGTGGCAAAAGCCAGTGGATCTACCGATAAAGAAATTGGCAGAATTCTTCAGCATCCTGATACGGATCCCGCGGGAATTTATGCAATGCCCAATGTTACCACTCCCGAAGGTGTACAATACTACGCCGCTATTTTAGACTTTTTGGCAGCGCGTTATAGCCGCCCCGATAAGAAATACGGCCGTATTCATCACTGGATTATTCACAATGAAGTAGATGCTGGCTGGGTGTGGACAAACGCAGGGGAAAAGGAAGCCTTGGTTTTTATGGATATTTACCATAAATCTATGCGAATGAGTTACAATATCGCCCGAAAATACAATCCTAATTCGAAAGTTTTTATTTCGCTTACCCATTATTGGAACTGGACTTCCAATCCGCATTTTTACCATTCCCGGGAACTGCTGGAACAACTGTTGGATTTTTCAAAAGCCGAAGGCGATTTTGAATGGGCCATCGCTCAGCATCCGTATCCTGAAAATTTAAGGGAACCAAAAACCTGGCTGGATAAGAAGGTTAGTTTCGATTTTGATACCCAGTTGATCACTTTTAAGAATACCGAAGTTTTGGATGCCTGGGTGAAACAGCCTGAAGTTTTGTATAAAGGAAAAAAGCGAACCGTTTACTTATCTGAAAACGGGACAAACTCTCCAACGTATAGCGAACAGGATTTAAAAGAACAAGCCGCAGGAATGGCCTACGCCCTGAAAAAAATCAAATATCTGGATGGTATTGACGGGTTTCAATACCATAACTGGCAGGATAACAGAAGAGAAGGCGGACTCAGAATTGGACTTAGGCGTTTCCCCGATGCCGAAGAAGATCCGGGAGGAAAGAAACCGGTCTGGTATGTATATGAAGCTTTTGGAACCCCACATGAAGATAAGGTATTTGATCAATACAAGGAAGTTATTGGAATTGACAATTGGGATGAGATTAGGTATAAAGGTGAAATTAGTAAAAAAAAAGCCCAATAAGAGAGTTGAATAGTGATACTTGGGTTGCCACCGATGCGATTGGAAGAAGCCTGCCAGGATATGAAGAAGTAGGCCCTAAAAAGGAAAACCGCTATGTTGGGATGTTTTATTTTATCACCCATAACAATCCAAATACTGAAGGTCCTTTCAATGTAACTGAAATTATAAAGGCGAACCCCAAAAACCCACAATGGGGTTCGGGTAGTCATTATTGGGGCGAACCTGAAATTGGCTATTATCTGAATAATGAAGAATGGGCAATTCGAAAACACGCATATCAATTAAGCGATGCAGGGGTGGATGTAATTATTCTGGATATCACCAACGATAAAACCTATCCTGATACTTATATTACTATCTGCAAAGTATTTCAAAAAATGAGGGAAGAAGGAGAAAACACGCCTGATATTGCATTTCTGGCAAGTGAAATTTCGGTGAATAAATTATGGGAAGAATTTTATTCCGAAGGGCTTTATAAAGAACTTTGGTTTCAATGGAAAGGAAAACCATTGTTGCTTTATGGTCAACAGGAGATCCCATCGCGGAATCTGGTAAACGACATTGAATTTTCACCAGAGATTCAGGATTTCTTCAATTTAAAACAAAGCTGGGCGTGGACCTCGCTTCCCTGGTACGAAGAAGGAAAAGATGAATGGCCTTGGGTAGATCATTATCCTCAGGCGGTAAGCTGGAGTATAGATCCTTCAGAAAAAGAGATGGTTCCGGTTTCCGTAGCACAGCATCCACTTTCGAATATCGGAAGAAGTTTTCACAATTTTCACCAGCCTGAAACCAATGAATTTAATGTGACTCCGGTTACCGGTAAAGGACTATATTTTCAGGAACAATGGGATAGAGCTTTGGAAATAGATCCTCAATTTGTATTTGTGACCGGCTGGAACGAATGGTCTGCAGGAAGGCAAACAATGGGAGAAAATGTGAGCGAACAGCTGCAAAAATGGAAGTTTTATCCGGGGGCGGCACTGGGAAAAGTTGGGAAAGAGCTCAAACCTGGAGATGTTTATTTTATAGATCAGTACAACCAGGAATACAGTCGGGATATTGAACCCATGAAAGGTGGGCATTCTGATAATTATTATTATCAACTAATGGCAAATATCCGCAGACACAAAGGCGTTGACAAACCTGTTAATCAAACCATTACAGACATCAATTTATCAAAAGGTTTTGACCAATGGAACACAGTTAACTCTAGTTATTATGACCATGTTGGAGATACAGAACATAGAAATAGCCAGAAGCAAGGAACCGCCGGTCCATATATAGATGTAAAAGGTAGAAATGATTTTTATAATGCAAAAGTTGCACATAATGATTCTTCTGTTTTTTTCTATATGTCAACAAAAGAAGCAATCACCTCATATAAAGATAAAAATTGGATGCTATTATTAATAGATAACGATCAAAATCCAGCAACCGGCTGGAAGGGCTATGATTTGTTAATCAATGATGATATTATGAGTGACTCCATGACCACTGTAAAAAAATACCATCCAAAAAAAGGCTGGATATTACTTGAATCCATACCATATAAAAAAGAGGGCAATCAATTGATGGTTTCCATTCCTAAGAAATTACTTAAATTCAACAACACACTGAATTTCGACTTTCATTGGACTGATAACCCTTCAAAATTAGAAACTATTTACGACCTCATTAATGCTGGAGACAACGCTCCAACTAGAAGAGCTAATTACAGATATTCAAAATAATAATTAGAACCCATATAAATGCCACTATGAAAAAATCCATCTTACTATTACTTTCATAAACACAAATACTAAGTTGTAGAAAGAAAAAGGAACTAAACGAAAAAAGATTATTTCCGTGTAAAGGCAGGACTTGGAATGGGCAGGTTTACCTGATTTCGGAAATGTATTCAACGAAGCACTAAACATTGAAAAAGGAACTGTTTTTTGAAAATTAAGTACCTCCTCAGGATGCCACAGGATAGTATATTAATCATAAACATGTAGTTTTGAGAACAATGATATTACAAATCACTAATCTATTGTTTTACCATTTATCAAATCAAATCAATGATAATATTTTATGCAGTTGTTTAGAAACCCTCTAACAATTCAGGTAATTATTGATTGGTGTCTAACACAATCTTTTTTTATAACAAATTGAACCCTAAAAAAAGTAAAAAATGTTAAAGTTTGGTATTTTTATCTTATTCTTCGCATTTGTTTTAAAAGACACGTTTGCCCAAAATAAATCCAATATAAACCCTTTAAATATCTTGTTAATAGTCGCCGATGATCAAGGTATGCAAATGGGCAATTTGAATACGCCAGGAGTAAGTACCCCTACACTGGATTCCCTGGCAATCAATGGGATTTTGTTTAAAAAAGCTTATGCCGCTTTTCCTTCCTGTTCTCCTTCCAGAGCAAGTTTTTTGACCAGTACATTTCCACATGTAAATGGCGTAACAACCAATGTATGGGAATATATCGGTGCAAATCCACCGACTTCCCTATTTACTAAAGGGGATGGCTTAAACACGACATTTGCGGTAAAAGATAGTATAGTTAGTTTGGTGGAAATCTTAAAAAAAGCTGGATATTATACAGGATTAACCGGAAAATTCCATACTAGTCCACAATATAAATTTCCTTTTGATTATTGGGGGAAAGAGGTAAATGCAAAAGAATTTTTTGGCAAAGCAAAAAAATCCGACAAGCCATTCTTTCTTGATTATAATTTGCACACGCCGCATAGACCTTATGCACCAAGCCCATACAAGCATAATAAAACGGATTCAAACACCTTAGAAATTCCTCGTTTTTTGCCCAACAATAAAACCATGCAAGAGGATTGGGAAAAATATTTGAGAGCAGTAGAAGCAACAGATGCAAGTGTTAGAGATGTTTTAACATTGTTAAAAAAAGAAAAATTAGACCAAAATACCTTGGTAGTATATATCAGTGATCATGGACCATCCACCCATCGTGGCAAATACTCGGCCTATCCTTTCGGGTCCCATGTGCCTGTTATATTCTCTGGGCCCGGTGTGGTCAAGAATGTAAAATCCGATGCACTGGTAAGTTTAATGGATATCATGCCCACCATACTCGATTTTGTAAATGTAGAAAAGCCTTCCACAACTCAAGGAAAATCCTTGAAGAATATAATTATGGGCAAAGATAAAAAGGAAGTAAACAATTATATTTTTACCGAAGTAGCCTTCCCCCGTAAAGGCGAAACAAATTTTCAGGCCAGGGGAATGAGTAATGGGCGCTTTTGGTACATCAGAAGGAACGACAAGCCCCGGATGAATGGGAAACCAGAGGATAATTATGACGAAAATCCATGGGAAAATCTTAGCTATAAAGCAACGCTAGAAGGCAAAGAGAATTTTCCATTGCAATATCAGTTGCTGAAAAATTTTGAAAACAACCCTCCTAAAGAAGAGCTATTTGACCTGTATTCAGACCCTTGGAGTATGCACGACATCGCCAAACAGCCTGAATATGCCAAGACTTTAATAAGATTGAGAGAGAAAATGGATTCTTGGATAAAAAAAACGGATGATAAAGAGATGATGTCTAGCCTTGATAGGATCATCAATAGAAAATAAATCTAAAACATGATTATATGGCTATAAAACAGTTAAAATTTAAATTGGCTATTAAAGCTATCTTTTCGATGTTCTTATTTAGTGTTTTTTTCAATTTAGTTCAAGCGCAAAACACCAAAAGACCAAATATATTGTTTATACAATGCGATCAGTTCAGGTACGATTGTCAGGGCAAGACCAATCCAATAGTTAAAACACCCAATATAGATAAATTAACGGCAGAAGGGATGTTTTTCACCAATGCCTTTACGCCCATACCCACCTGTTGTCCAACCCGTCAGACGTTTTTAAGCGGCTTATGGCCCGAACAACACAAGGGTTTATGGAACTATGATATTACACTTCCAGTGGCGCTTTTTGATGAACATACCTGGACTGAAGATTTGGAAAGTTCAGGATATAATCAAGGTTATGCTGGAAAATGGCACGTACACCCTGTTAAAACACCTTTGAATTTTGGATTTAACGACTATGTATCCGATGGAGAGTACTATGCATGGCGAAGGGAGCAAAACTTACCTGAGGTGATTCCAGCTATGAAGGATTTTATTTGGATGGGAGGGGTAGACCCAGCACCGTTGGAAAAAACACATACCCACTGGCTTGCACAAAAGGCAATAGACCAGATCAAGCGTTTCCAAAAAGAGGATAAGCCATGGCATATGAGGCTTGAGTTTGTAGAACCGCACCTGCCTAGCAACCCCACTACTGAATTTTTGAACATGTACAAAGCGGCCAACATTAAACCTTGGGGCAATTTTCCCGATGACATGAATCATAAACCCTATATACAAAAACAGCAATTATACAATTGGGGCATAGAAAATTATACTTGGAAGGAATGGGCTGTTTATGTGCAGCACTATTATGCCATGATCAGTCAAACTGATGATGCTATAGGTCTCGTTTTAAAAGCCTTAAATGAATTGAGTCTTTCTGAAAACACTATTGTCATATTTACTTCAGACCATGGAGATGCCGCAGGAAGTCACGGTTTAATGGATAAACATTATGTCATGTATGATGAAGAGGTGCATATTCCCTTGGTCATCAAGTGGCCAGGTGTTGTAAAACCTGGGAGTCAATCCGATAAATTCGTGATTAATTCATTGGATCTATCGGCTACCATTCCCCAAATGACGGGATTTAAATTTATGCAGAGCCAAGGAAATTCTTTGGTGCCCTTGCTAAAGGGTGAAACACCTAAGCAATGGAGAAAATATGTCTTCAGCAACTATAATGGTCAACAATTTGGTTTATATGTGCAACGCATGATTCGTAACAAAAAATGGAAATATATATGGAATTTAACTGATATTGATGAATTGTACGATTTAGAAAATGATCCCTGGGAAATGAATAATCTAATAGGTAATAACTCTTACAGCGAAGTTCTTACTGTACTTCGTCATGACCTGTACAACGATTTAAAAGAGAGAAAGGATCCTATGGCATCCAATTGGGCAGGTGAAAAACAACTTTTGGAAGGAAAAAAAATAGTGCGATAAGTCGATTTACTTTTAATTAATTTAAATTTTTTATGATGCTAAATTCTATGAAAAGTTCATTCCTCACAATTTTGTTCATCGTTTCCTTTTTGGTGTCCTTTGGCCAGAAAAAACCAAACATTATTATAATCTATACAGATGATATGGGCTATGCAGATGTTGGGGCTCAAGGTTCAGTCAATGATATAAAAACATCCAATATCGATAAATTGGCTAAAACGGGAGTTAGATTTACCAATGGTTATGTGACGGCACCCCAATGTAGTCCATCAAGAGCGGGATTGATTACAGGGCGGTATCAAGAGCGCTATGGCTTTGATAGCATTTCCGATGGACCTTTGCCATTATCCGAAACAACCTTGGCAAGCCGTCTTTCCAAAGCGGGTTACATAACAGGGCAAGTGGGTAAATGGCATCTGGAGCCCAATGTGACAGAATTGGATTGGGGAAAAAAAGCAATGCCAACCGCTAAACCTGGAAAGAACGGAAGGTATAAAGGAATCCCCCGTGATCTTGTTGTACCATATATGCCCGGTGCTCGTGGATTTGATCAATATTTTACGGGATATATTAATGACTATAATGCTAATTATAATCTCAATGGGGATTTATTGTCTTCTGATGATGAGCGAGTCCATCAGGAAGGATATCGATTAGAAATTCAAACAAAAGCGGCCCTAGAGTTTGTAAAACGTAATCATGATAAGCCTTTTTTTCTTTATTTGGCCTATTACGGACCCCATGTACCCCTCGAAGCAACACAGAAATATTTAGATCGTTTTCCTGGCGATATGCCTGAAAGACGAAGATATGCTCTGGCCATGATATCCGCAATCGATGATGGGGTAGGGAAAATACAGGAAATGCTTCGTCAATACCAAATCAATGATAATACTTTAATTGTTTTTGCGAGCGATAATGGGGCTCCCCTAAAAATGACCAAAGAAGACATTCCTATATCCTTTCAAGGAGGTGCTTGGGATGGTTCCTTAAATGATCCTCTAAATGGGGAAAAAGGCATGTTGGCCGATGGTGGAATTAAAGTCCCTTTTATTATGAGTTGGAGCGGTCTGCCACAAGGGGTAATCTATAACTATCCCGTTTCTACTTTGGATATAGCCGCAACAGCTGTTGCCTTAGCAGGGCTAAAAGACCAAAAAAAACTGGATGGAATTGACCTCATTCCTTTTCTTACGGGAAAAAACAATAATCCTCCGCACGATTATCTTTATTGGAGGTTTTGGAACCAATCCGCCATACGATCTGGTAAATGGAAATTATTAATAGCAGGTAACTATGCAGAGTTTTTATTTAATTTGGAAAAAGATCCTGAAGAGAAAAACAATTTATTGGAAGAAGAACCGGGAATTGTTAGAACCCTAAAAAAGAAATTAAACCATTGGACACAAGAATTGGCCCCTCCTGGAATCCCTTGGGACAATTTAAATGCACAGGAAAAATGTTGGTACCAATATTATTTTCATTAATAAAACGTTGCTGAAACAGAATGGGTAAGCAATCCAATAGTTTATAAAATATCCAATTAATAATCACAAAGAAATGTCAAATAAACAATTTTATCTAAAATGGGGTATCCGATCTTCTCCCGTAAATTATTAACTTAGTGGGATGAATTATCCGGCAGATCAAATGGAATTTGAAGAGATGTTTAATACTGAACAGGATTGCATTGATTACCTGGTCTTAGCACAATGGCCACATGGTTTTGAATGCCCTGTATGTGGTTCAATTCGATCGTAGAAAAAGATTAAAGGACGCTTCGAGTGTATTGATTTCTATACAGAGACTACAGTAATTAATGGAACGATATTTCATAAATCGACCAAACCCTTATTGATTTGGTTTCGGGCAATTTGGTGGATGGTTGCCCAAAAGAATGGGGTAAGCGCAAAAGGTTTGCAAAAAATTCTTGGTTTGGGTAGCTACCAGACAGCATGGACATGGCTTCATAAGTTTAGGAGACTTATGGTTTTAAGTGGTAGAAACAAACTGCCAGGGATTATTGAAGTTGATGAGGTATTGGTTGGCGGCAAGGCTTCTGGTAAAAGGGGACGTGGAGCCGAAGGTAAAAAGCAAGGTAACGCAGGTCCTTATATCAATACTCAGGGAAGAAATGATATTATAGAAGCGAGGGTCGCATATGATAAAAATTATTTCACTTTATATGTCGAAACTGCCAAGTCTATTTCGTCATATAAAGATTCTAACTGGATGATGTTACTTATAGATTCAGACCTTGATCCTACTGCAGGTTGGTATGGATATGACCTATTAATTAACGGAGGATCAAGAAATGCAGATTCTACAGAAGTGAAAATTTATAAAAAGGGTACATGGAAATCTGTAGATAAAATTAATTATCAGGTAAAAGGTAATAAACTAATGTTTTCCTTGTCCAAAAATCTATTTCGCAGTTCAAAAGGTTTCGATTTTCACTGGGTGGACAATCCCAAAAAATTGAAATCTATATGCGATTTGTTCTTTGCAGGAGAGAATGCTCCAAGTAGAAGAGCAAATTATAGATTTTTAGAATGAAAAATTAAAAAACAGACTCAAGAAATAACAGCTCTTTTAACCTAATTACTTACATCATGAGCCTTTTTAAAACAATAGCTTTCAGCCTTATATGTTTACTGATGATTTCTTGTAATTCCAACAAGCAGGATTCCAAAAAAAAGAAAGAAGAAGAAGAACAAAAACCCAATATTATTCTCTTTCTCGTAGATGATTTGGGATATACCGATGTTGGCACTTTTGCAAAAAAAATCACAGGGGTTCCTCAAAAGGAACAGTTTTATGAAACGCCCAATATAGGCAGATTAGCTTCAGAAGGTATTTCATTTTCACAAGCTTATGCCTGTCCTTTATGTGCACCAACAAGGTCCAGTATCCTTACCGGAAAGTACGCCTCAAAATTAGGCTTTATGACAGCCACGGGATCCGGGGAGGAAATGTTTTATGCAAAAGGAATAAAACCACCTGAAGGTTTTAGTCCTTATGACGAACTTTGGAAAGATAATATTCCCATTGAACAAGCCGTAAACAATGGATATACAAACATCGCTTTACCATCTGGTAACATAGGGGACAACAATAATGAAATCACACTTGCAGAAATGCTAAAAGGCTATAATTCTGCATTTTTAGGAAAATGGCATGTTGGGGGACATGGAGTAGTTGGACATCAACCTAAAGACCAAGGTTTTCAGGAGATTGCATATTTCGATGCAGGAGGCTCCCCTTATTATAACTGGAGAAAATTATGGGATACTTCCAATCCATATCCAACAGTTCAAAAAGTAGCTGCAAGAGGTAAATCCGGGGAACCTACAGGAAAAGATTATCTAACTGATGATCTTACAGAACAGGCATTAAGATTTATTGATAAACAAACGGAGAATAAAAACAGTCAGCCTTTTTTCCTTGACTTCTGTGAATTTGCAGTCCATGCTCCTTTACAAGCTCCAAAAGAATTAACTGAGTATTTTGATTCTAAGAGTACGAAAGGATGGAATGGCCACCACAATCCTGTTTATGCTGCCATGATTAAAAAATTGGATGAATCAGTTGGTAAGATCATGGATAAATTAAAAGAAAAAGGTATTGAGGAAAATACAATAATTGTTTTTATGTCTGATAATGGCGGTGTGACCTGGAATACACATAATCCTGCTGATACGACAGCTACTACTTCTAATGCGCCATTAAAAGGTGGTAAAGCAATGCTTTATGAAGGAGGGATTAGAGTGCCATTAATAATTTGGCAGAAAGGGAAAATCCCTGCCGGCATATGGAGCAATACTCCAGTAGATTGCAATGATATTTATCCTACCCTTGCCCAAATGTCCAATTCGCAGTATAATCACAATGAAATAGATGGATATAGTTTAAAATCTCTTTTTAAAGATCCACATAATGCCCAAGAAAATTATAAAAGAACTACCTTTTATTGGCACTATCCACTGAATGTAATTGTTAAAAATCCAGATGATGGATATGCGCTTACCCCCCAATCCGCAATAAGGAAAGGTGATTACAAATTAATTTTCGACTGGTATGGCCGATTGAAATTGTATAATATAAAACAGGATATTTCAGAGAAAATTAATCTCGCATTCAAAAAACCCGCTATTACCAGAGCACTTTTTAAAGATTTAATGACCTGGCTAGATAACAACGTAAAAGAACGATATTTACCCGTTCCAAATCCAAAGTATAATCCAGCCAAAGAAGTCAGAAAAGTACCATACGTTAATTTATATCAGGCTTACAAGCAAAATAAGGATATTATTAAATTAGCGCATTAGACCATTTCGTTATTAGTTTTTATTTCTGGAATCCTGCTGTTCTTTAAAAAGTTCATACGGACTTTTTTCATAATTATACATCCAGGTTTCTTGCGGCCGAATGCTCATAAATTCATCGACTCCATAAAATTGGTCATTATATTTTTCCATCCAATTATAGGTAAGTTGCTTTAAACTGTCTCTTACTTCTGCAAATTCAGGATCATGATAAAGGTTTTTCAGTTGATTAGGATCTTTTTTGCGATCAAATAGAACATTGGTCAGGGGAATAGAATCTACTCCTTTACCCATAGCAAATGTATAATCTTTGGTCACCACCCCGCGCCAGTTATTGTTGTTGGCGACACCGCGCTTATATAGCCAAAGTGGAACTATATCTGTTGTATCCTCATTTCCGTTTAAGATAGCTTCAGAAAGATCTTTTCCATCATAATTTTCATCTGTTTCAATATCCATCAAACCTAAAATAGTGGGCATGTAATCCAGTGCGCCAATCATAAGATCTGTTGCCGGTTTTTCCTTGAATTTCTGCGGAAATTTCATCAATAGCGGGATATGAATTGAATAATCGTGAGGATATTGTTTCGGTAAAATTGCCTCAAAAGATTCCAACATGTCACCATGATCTGCTGAAAATATGGTTAACGTATTATCTTCCACCTTCATTTCTTTAAGCTTATCCATCAACATACCAAAAGCTTTGTCCACTCCGGTAACCATAGCCATGTAACCGTGATACATACGTTTCCTGTCTGGAGTTACTTCTAATCCTGGTCTCATTTTTATAGAATCCCTATCGTACATCGCCATTAATTCATCCATGGTATCATAACGATAATGCATATTTCCATCTTTGCCCTTAAATTTACCCCAGTCGTGAGGCGGATGCCAGGAAACGATCAATGCAAATGGTTTGTCAGGATCTATATGATCAAGATAATTCAACGCCTGATGGGTCTGCCCATAAACTTCCCATTCCTGATAGTATTCCTTTTCTCCCTGTTCATTCCAAAAGAAAGCATGTCCCGGTCTAAAATCTACGTGGCAGTTGTTGGTAATTAGTGTATCAAAACCATAACGCATTTCACCTTTAGGAATAGGACGGTCCCGATCTCCACCCAATAAATGCCATTTCCCGATATAAGCAGTTTGATAGCCCTGTTCTTTCAAAACTTGAGCGAGCAATTTTGATTTATTTGGAAGAAGGGGGGCGTCATTAATAAAAGCTCCATTCTTTAGGGGTTGCATCCCACTCATGAGCATTCCGCGGAAAGGTGTACAAACCGGCTGATTGGAAAAGGCATTCTTAAACCGAATTCCATCCTTTGCCAGTTTATCCAGATTTGGAGTAATAATCTGCTCATTTCCATAAGCTCCAACCATATCATACGAGTGCTGATCTGAAAGAACAATCAATAAATTTGGTTTCTTAATAACCACTTCTTTTTCTGTATTTTTGTTATTTGAGGAATTGCATGAAGTGAAAAATATTCCCAAAATAAAAAGATATACTAATAAAGTTTTCATATGTAAATATTTATAGTTATTAATTAGTCCCCGATATATAGGGGGATATTCGCATATCTTCATTGGTGTTTGCATCGAATTTCCGTTATGCTCATTTCATAGGCTTAAATAAAAAATAACAATGGGGCAAAATCTTAAGACCTTACCCCATTCGCTAAACAAACTTCCAAATAAAACTAAATTTTAGTAGCCGGGGTTTTGCACCAGATTCTCATTTGTATCAATTTGACTTTGTGGAATGGGCAGTAATTCAATTTTTAGAGAATAAACTGTTCCAAATAAAACGGCGTCCTCATTATTTGGTATAGATGCTTCAATATCTCCCCAACGCTGTAAATCTGGGTATTCTTGATATTCTCCTGCCAATTCCCATTTTCGCTCTTGTTTAATTATTTCCAAAAGTTCACTTTGGTCTGCGGTGGTAATATCTTCCAAACCAGCACGCTCCCTTACCATATTTAAATATGTTAACGCTTCCTGGGATTGGCCTGTTTCATTAAGAGCTTCTGATAGCATCAATAGAACATCGGCATATCGCATATAAATAATATCATTGTCGTGTGCAAAGGCAGAAACATCGTTTTGAGAATCCTTTAATTTACCAAAACCAATTCCTTTAGGGTCATTATATCCACCAAATGGTAGAGGCGGATTATTAGGACTGTTATAAGTAATTGAATCTCCATTTTTATCCACATAAGAATATAATAAAGTTACGTCCCTTCTTTCATCATCTTCACTAAAAGAGTTATAAAAAGCTTCGGTGAAACCAAATTGGTACTGTCCATTTCTATTGGCAAAAGGTGAATTTGGGACTCCTGCAAAAAATGTGAGAACGGTCCCTGCTCCTGTTTCTCTGATATCAGGTCTGGCAAAGATTATTTCTGAATTAAATTCATTGCTCAATTCAAAAATATCCGCGAAATTATCCTGCAAAGCAAATTCTCCACTATTCACCACTTCTTTGAATTTGTCTACCGCTAATTGATATTTATCTGTTTGCTCTAAAGGTTTACCAGCCATGTTTAAATAGACTTTTCCTAAAAACGCTTTTGCAGCACCAGAGGTAGCTCGGCCTTTATTGGAAGAATCCCAAGTATCTGGTAATCTTGTTTCAGCATATTTAAAATCTTCAATAATAACCGCATATACTTCTTCTATAGTAGCCCGTGGTTTCTTTACCGACTCATCAGAAAAATCGGTTGTTTCTTCTAAATGAAGTGGAACTCCACCAAACCATTTTACCAGATTAAAATAAAAGAAACCTCTTTGAAATCTTGCTTCTGCAATTTTCTGCTCTTCAAGTGTAGGTTCTAAACCTGCTTTTCCAACATTTGCAATTACTGCATTAGCCCGGTTGATTCCTCGATAAAAGCTTGGCCACCAAACTCCGTGTGCATCCCCAGGTTGAAAGCTTAAAGAAGACAATCTTCCCTGATTCCCATCACCTTTTAATCGTACTACGACACTTTCCCCAGGTCCGGAAGTTGACAGAAAATACCAAAGATCATTAGCCCCACTATTCAGTGAAGAATAAACTCCAAAAAGGGCAGCGTCAACATCAGCTTCATTTTTATATAGATTATCTACCGAAAGTGATGAGAACGGAACTTCGTCCAATGGCTCACAGCCAATAAAGCCGATTATTACCAATGTTAAAATTATAAATTTTTTCATGATACTGTGTTTTAGTTTTATTGTTTGTTTAAAATTTAAGATTAAGCCCCAAAGTGTATCCTCGTTGTCTTGGATAAGTTCCCAGATCCACTCCCGGAGCCAGCGAGTTAGCTCCCAATGAACTAACTTCTGGATCAAAACCAGTATAGTCTGTAATTGTAATAAGATTTGTACCTGTAAGGGAAATTTGTAATGAGGTTACTGCCATATCATTAAAAGGAATGTCATAGCTTAATCTCACGTTTTTTAAGCGTACGTAACTTCCATCTTCCACCATATAATTACCTACAGGTGGGGAAGAGCTGTTAATAGATGGATAACGAATGTCATTTGTGGGGTTATCGACAGTGTATCTGTTTTCATACCAGTCTACCGTTTGGTTTTTATAAGATTCGTTATTGTTCCAACCGGAATTAATCGCAGTTCCAATGGTATTATAGACATCATTCCCTATTGATCCCTGAACAAAAATATTCAGGCTGAAGTTTTTATAATAAAAATCATTATTCCATCCAAATATAAAATCTGGATTAGGATTTCCTATAACCTTTCTGTCCTCATTATTAACCGTTCCGTTTCCATCAATATCTTCAAATTTCCAGTGTCCTAACGCTGTATCGTTGTTTCTGGGCGCAAAGGTTGGTTTCCCGTCGGCATCAAAATCACCTTCCTGTATTAGTCCAATGGCATTAAAACCATAGAACAATCCAAATTCGTCACCCGGTCTATAAATATGTCCATTACCAAAAACATTCTGTCCCAAACCAGGACCAAATATTTCTTCGTCCCCTCCTAATTCGATTACCCTTGTTTTATAGGTTGTGAAATTGAATGCCGAATTCCATTTGAAATTATCATTTTGAACAACATAAGCATCTACTGCAAATTCGATACCTTCATTTTCAATACTCCCGAAGTTAACCAGAGCACCGCCAAATCCTGATTGCGAAGGAATTTGTATTGACTGCAGTAAATCTTCGGTAGTTTTTCTGAAATAGTCAAACGTTATATCAATTCTATTATTCAGCAACCCTAATTCAAATCCAAGATCCAACTGTTTGGTAGTTTCCCATTTTAAATTAGGATTAGCCACGCTGTTTGGTATATAACCCAGGGTTGCAACATTCCCAATACCGTAAACAGTGGTTCCGTATCTAGCTAAAGATTGGTAAGGGGCAATTGCCTGGCTACCTACAGCGCCGTAAGTGGCCCTAAATTTTAGATCGGAAATAGTTTCGTTATCTTTTAGAAAATCTTCCTGGGAAGCTCTCCAGACGAATGCTGCGGAAGGGAAATAACCCCATTTCTCATTTTCAGCAAAACGGGAAGAACCATCAGCTCTTATAGTCGCGGTTACTAGATACCTATCGTCAAAACCATAATTTAATCTAAAAAATCCGGATTGAAGAACACTAAGATTTCTGGAGGAGTTTACATTTACATCACCGGTACCTACACTTAGATCGTCAGACCCTAAAACCTCGATTGCAAAATCCTGCGTATTGGCGTTTGTTGAGTAATTGTTGAATTCACTGTATTCAACACCCGCTGTTGCAGTAAGATCATGTACTTCGTTAAATAAATTTGTGTAAGTTAAATAATTACTCACAATATAATCGTACCCGTTAGTATTCGAGGTGCTGGCGCTACCATTGGTTTGAAGACCGGACCCTACATTAGAGGGAATAAAGATATCCCTTTTTTGATCGGTGAAATTCAACCCACCATTGAAGGTATAAGATAAATGATCGGTAAAATGAAAAATAACTTCTGTACTGGCAAGTAGGTCCGTAATAAACTGCCTATCGTCTTTTGCTGTAACCTCAAGGTATGGATTGTAGAATTGATTTCCTTCTCCAGTAAAACCGGAATAATCCCTACTGGGTACTATTGGCTCTGCAGTCAAGGCGTTAAAGATAGGGCCTCCTGAGGTCGGAAAACCACGTGTACTCGTAATAGCTCTGTTATTTTTGCTATGAGTACCGTTAACGCTGAATTTTATATCAAGGAAATCATCGAATGCGGAAGCATCGATATTTGCCCTGAGGCTACCTCTTGTATATTCCGAGCCTTCAAGTATCCCACTATCATCCAGTAAATTTCCTGAAACGAAAAACTTCATATCTTCTTTTCCACCTGAAAAGTTTACGCCGTATTCATTTCTTATTCCTGTCCTTAATATTTCCTCCTGCCAGTTAAATCCCTGTCCTGCAAATTGCACAGGATTAGGAAACGGGATGGCTGCATTAGGATTCAAATCCAACACTGCCTCATTTCTAAATTCAGCATATTGCTGCCCATTAAGCATATCGTATGTTTGGATTACCTCTGAAATGGAAGTACGGGCAGTAACATTTATAGAAGTTTTACCTATTTTACCTCGTTTGGTGGATACTAAGATTACCCCGTTCGCACCTCTTGATCCATAAATAGCGGTCGCAGAAGCATCTTTTAAAATTTCGATGCTTTCAATCTCTTGTGGGTTGAAATTAGGGGTTCCTGAAATTGGAATTCCATCTATCACATATAGTGGAGCATTACTTCCTGAAATGGAGTTATTACCCCTTATTCGAATAGAAGCGTCTGCATCTGGGGCTCCTGAAGAAGAAGTTACTTGAACACCCGCACTACGACCTTGCAGTAATTCATCTATATTATTATAAACAGCTTTTTCAAGATCTTTACTACTCACAGAACTAACAGCTCCGGTAATGTCAGATTTTTTCGTGGAACCATAACCTACCACCACTACTTCATCCAGGCTTTCATCATCGGTTTGCATTGTAACATCCACAACAGATTCGGCTGAAACTTTCTGTTCTACTTTTACATAACCAATAAAGGAATAAATTAATGTTTCATTTCCAGGAACCAATCGAATTTGATAATTCCCGTCAAAATCACTCACAACTCCGTTAGAAGTCCCTTTCTGTATAATATTTACTCCCAATAAAGGATTTCCATCTGGCGATGTTATCTTTCCCGTCACAGTCCTGTTCTGCGCAATAGCAGATGCGGTAGTGATGAAGATACAAAAGATCAGGACTCTGGTTAAAATCTTTCTACTTAACATGTGTTTTATGTATTTTAGTTATTAGTTTATAGATAATCTTTTTTTTAATGTTAAGAATATCATAAAACAATATTAACTTAGTTTTTTAATCTTAGCATCCTGTACTTTCCTGCAATCGATTTCGTATATTTTACATTTAGGACTGACAATAAATTGTATAATTGAAATTTTATCGTAAAAACAGTACAGTGCAGGATAATAGTTTGGATTCAAGGTGTTTTATTTATAGAAATTTTTAGCCCCCTAATGAAAAATCTTAAAAATATTCCCAGTCTCTATCCTGAAAAATCATTGATTTACAGATTGATAACAATTATTTTTTTGGTTACAAGTTCAAATTCTTGTTCTACACTGAAAAATCATACTTCAGTGAAACGGCCAAATATTATTTTTTTATTGACCGACGATCAACGTTGGGATGCTCTGGGAGTAAATGGAAATACCTTGATCCAAACACCACATCTTGACAGGCTGGCAGATCACGGTTTGAATTTTACCAATGCCTACGTGACAACTTCAATTTGTATGGTGAGTCGAGCAAGCATCCTTACCGGCCAATATATGTCCAGGCATGGTATTAACGATTTTCATCAAAGTATTTCTGCAGAAGCATTACAAAAAACTTATCCTTTTATGCTCAAGAAGGAAGGATACAGAATTGGCTTCGTTGGAAAATACGGGGTTGGCAATCCAAAGGATCAACCTAAAGAATTATTCGATTTCTGGGCGGGAACGCCTATGCACCAGCCGAATTACGAAACAATTGATGCGGATGGGGATTCTATACATTATACCGATTTGCTGAGTAACGGGATTTCGGATTTTATAAAAATGTCTACTTCTGCAAAACCCTTTTGTCTTTTGGTAAGTTTTAAATCTCCACACAGCCAGGATGGAGATGCAAGGCAATTTATTCCGAAGAAGAAATATGAGGATTTATATAATGATATTGAGATCCCTGAACCCTATACCGCAAAACCGCAATATTGGGATTCCTTACCGGATTTTTTTCATACTGAAGAGAATATTGCCAGGAACAGATGGAAACTTAGGTTTGATACTCCTGAAAAGTATCAGAAATCTGTAAAAAATTATTATCGATTGATTACCGGGGTAGATGATGCGGTTGGAAAAATGATCGCTCAATTGAAAAAACAGGGGCTTGAAAAAAATACCATTATCATCTTTATGGGCGATAACGGATTTTATCTGGGCGAACACGGCCTTGCCGGAAAATGGTTTGGTCACGAAGAATCCATTCGAGTTCCCCTGTTTATTTACGATCCACGAAATTCCGCAGAATCCGGTAATATTGAAAAGATAGCACTGAATATTGATATTGCACCTACAATTCTTGGATATGCCGGAATAAAACCTCCTTTTGAGATGCAGGGCGTGGATCTCGTAAAATTAGTGAAAGGTCAAATAGCCGACCGGAAACAGTTCTTTTACGAACATACCTTTCAGGGAAGTCCGCAATTGCCAAAAGTTGAAGGTGTGGTAAGCCCCATCCTAAAATATATGTATTATCCCGAGCATGATTATGAAGAACTTTTTGATCTAAAAAAGGATCCATACGAAATTAATAATCTGGTGAACGATTCCGGGTATTCTAAAATATTGCAAGAGCAACGTGGATTATATCGTAAATTAAAGAAAAAAGCAGAATAACTAATAAAATTACATTTCATCAAGATATTGAAACCCCTAAACACTTTTAAATGAAAATTAAATTACACCTTTTGATCCTTATAAGTTTTCTGACTTTTAGTTGCAAGTCTCAAGACCCTGTCAAGCCCGAGATTACCTCAGAATTGAAATCGCACTTTATTAATCCATCCAGTGAAAATACCTTATGGTGTTATTGGTACTGGATTGGGGACGATATCTCTAAAGAAGGTATCACCAAAGATTTAGAGGCGATGAAGGCAGCTGGAATTGGTGGGGCTTTAATTGGCAATATCAACCCGGAAGAAAAAGATGGTAGGGTGCCAATACTTTCTGAAGAATGGTGGGATCACATGGTGCATGCCGTTAACGAAGGTAAAAGAATAGGAGTGGATATTGGAGCTTTTAATTCTCCCGGCTGGAGTCAGTCTGGTGGGCCCTGGGTAAAACCGGATATGGCGATGCGTTATTTGACTTATTCTGAAGTCAAGGCAAATGGTGGAAAGAAAATAGAACTGGATTTAGTGAGACCAACCGATGAATTTCAGGACGTTTATGTGTTAGCTTTTCCTTCAATCGCTTCTGAAGATCAGTTTCTATCTTCAAAAAATTCTTCTTTAATGGTTACACCATCACTTTCAGAAAAAGGGCGATTAATAGATGGAGATACTACCAAGGCTGTTGGTTTCTCAAAACAAAACAAGGAGTATCAGTTAGAATTTACTTCAAAAGAGCAAATGACTGCCAGAAGCCTGAAAATTATTCCGGGAAAAAATCCCATTCAGCTTTTGTGTAGAGTTTCAGCAAAGAAAAATGGAAAGTGGAAGGAAATCAGATCCTTCAGAATAAACCGAAGCAAATTGGATCCAAATGTTGGCCCAGATAGATATGCGCCTATTATGGTAGCGTTACCGGAAACCAGGTCTGAAGAATTTAAGCTGGAGCTTGAAGTTCCTGACAATCTATTCAAATCTTTTACAGAAAAGAATCCTGCAATTGATACCTGGGATTTGGCCGAAATTATTATTTCCGAAGCAGCCGGTTTAGATAGCTTTGCAGATAAAGATCTTTCAAAAATGCATCCCACACCTTTTCCAGCGTGGAATAGTTATTTGTGGGAATCTCAAAATGCGGTGACTGATGAAAAACTGAAGGTCAGCCAAGATAAAGTAATCGATATAAGCCAATTTATGGATGAAAACGGTCATCTTGCTTGGGATGCACCAAAAGGGAATTGGACTATTCAACGTTTTGGAATGACACCTACCGGCACTAAGAATGCCCCTGCTGCCCCTCAGGGAAAAGGTTACGAAATTGATAAAATGAATAAGGAACTGGTTCAGTTTCATTATGAACAATATATTGGAGAATTCTTAAAACGTATTCCTGAGGAAAGTAAAAGTGCTTTTAAATATGTGATTGCGGACAGTTATGAAATGGGATCCGAGAACTGGACAGATGGTTTTGAAGTTATGTTTGAAGAAAAGTTTGGTTATAATCCTAAAAAATACCTGCCAACTTTCTCAGGGAGAATTGTTGGGAGTGTAGAAGAATCCAATCGTTTTCTTTGGGATTTGAGGCGCTTGGTGGCGGATGCCGTAGCCTATGAATACGTTGGCGGGCTTAGGGAAGCCAGCAATGAAGACAACCTAAAACTTTGGTTGGAAAATTATGGTCATTGGGGTTTTCCTTCTGAATTTTTGATGTACGGCGGTCAGTCTAATATGGTTAGTGGGGAATTTTGGAATGAAGGAACTTTAGGCAATATTGAGTGTAAATCTGCATCTTCAGCAGCTCACATTTATGGAAAACCGATGGTTTCTGCGGAGGCATTTACTGCAGCAAACCGCACCTACGTGAGGCATCCGGCTATGCTTAAGAAACGAGGGGATTGGGCTTTTACTGAAGGAATTAATCATATTGTACTGCACTTATATATACATCAGCCGGATGACAACAGAGTACCCGGAGTAAATGCATGGTTCAGTACAGAATTCAACCGGCACAATACCTGGTTTAAAAAATCAAAAGCTTACTTCGATTATCTGCGCAGATGTCAGCATTTATTGCAACAGGGAAAATACGCTGCAGATGTTTGTTACTTCATAGGTGAAAATGCCCCTATTATGACCGGAGTTAGAAATCCGGAATTACCAAAAGGATATTCCTATGATTATATAAATGCGGAAGTTATTCTTAACAGGTTGTCTGTGAAAGACGGCAAACTTGTGTTGCCTGATGGAATGAGTTATAGTTTGATGGTTTTACCTCCATTCGATACAATGCGCCCTGAACTTCTGGCTAAAATCGAAGAATTGGTTTCACAAGGAGGGAAAATTTACGGTCAGGCTCCAGAGCGATCTCCTAGTTTACAAAATTACCCTGAAAGTGATAAGCAGGTAAAAATGCTGGCAGAGAAAATGTGGGCAGGAAATGATCAATTTAAGCAATATGGTAAAGGTGCAATCATTGATGGCCTTTCTTTAGAAGAGGCTTTGGATAGGCTAAATATAAAGAAGGATGTTATTCTGGATGCTGAAGATCCTGTTCTTTGGACACACCGTAAATTAAAAGATAAGGATATATATTTTCTGACGAATCAGAGTAAAAAGACCGTTAATATTACACCATCATTTAGAGTTAAAAATAGAAAACCTGAACTATGGGATGCTGTTACCGGTGAGATAAGATTATTAAATGATTATTCTCAAAAAGAAGGACGTATCACTGTTCCAATAAAAATGGAAGGTTTGCAAAGCTGGTTTATTGTTTTCTCAAATTCTGAAAAGGAGATACAAACTGTTTACGACACCAATTTTCCGGAACTTACTACCATACAAACCTTAGATAATGGCTGGCAAGTAGATTTTAAAAATAAAGAGATAGGACCAAAAGAGCCAGTTAAATTTTCAAAACTTCAAGACTGGATCACTAATGAAAACGATAAAATAAAATATTATTCAGGTACTGCATTGTATTCATCTACATTTCAATACAGAGGAGAAAATAATGCTAATCCTGTATTTATAGATCTTGGTAAAGTTGGTGTAATGGCTTCAGTTAAAGTGAATGGTCTTGATGTAGGTACAACCTGGATAGCACCTTATAAACTGGAAATTACTGATGTTATTAAATCCGGAGAAAATACCGTTGAAGTGGAGGTAGTCAACGTTTGGCGAAACCGACTCACTGGAGATAAATTATTACCGGAAGATGAACGTACTACCTGGGTTCTGGTAGATTCTGTAACACCGGAAGAAGAATTGATTAGCTCCGGACTTATTGGCCCTGTAACCATTAAAACATTAAAATAAGTATTTGCTTGATTTCCCTTAAATCAAACTTAAACAAGATAGTGCAGGATGCCTTTAGGGCCAGAACCTTTTATTTTTAGAGTTGAAAACAAGTATTCGATGAAATTAAAATTAATTATAGTATTGTCTCTACTTTCTTTAGATAGTACATATGCACAGCTTCCACCGGTCTTTGATGAGGCGGCCAATGAAAGAGCAACACCATCTGCTATGGTGACTACCTATTTAACTCCAAAAGCGATCGTTTGGCAAAACGACAGCTCCGGAACTTATATTCAAAATGCTGAAAAATTATTGGAAGTAGGAAATGGCCAGGTTGCAGTAAACGATCAGAATCTAACGAGACTGATAAGCGATAGCATTAAAAAACCCGGTATTTTACTCGATTACGGTAAAGAAATTCACGGTGGATTAAAAATTTCTATGGGAATTCGCCCTACAAAAACTCCACTTAAATTAAGGATACGTTTTGGTGAATCCGTTGGAGAAGCTATGTCTGAAATTGGGGGAGAACAAAATGCTACCAATGAACATTCCCTAAGGGATTTCATTATAGAAGTTCCCTGGCTGGGAAGTGTTGAGGTCGGTGATACCGGTTTTAGGTTTGTTCGGGTGGATGTAGTTGAAGGCAATGAAAATGCTCCAATCAAATCAATTCAGGCAGCTTTTAAATATCGTGATATTCCTTACCTGGGAAGTTTTAATTCCAGTGATGAACGCTTAAATAAAATTTGGATGACTGGTGCTTACACCGTGCATTTAAATATGCAAAATTATTTGTGGGACGGTATTAAACGTGACCGACTTGTTTGGGTAGGTGATATGCAGCCGGAAGTGATGACAATTAATACAGTTTTCGGAGATAACAAGATTGTCCCTAAAAGTCTGGACCTGGCTCGTGATCAGCATCCATTGCCACAATGGATGAATACAATTAGTTCTTATTCTATGTGGTGGATCTTGATTCATAAAGATTGGTATGACTACCACGGTGATCTGGAATACCTGAAAGAACAAGAAGAATATATGACTGCACTGCTAGATCAGTTAAGCACTTTTATAGATAAGGATAATAGGGAGAATTTAAATGGAGGGCGATTCTTGGATTGGCCTACGAGTGAAAAACCAAAGGCTGTTCATGCCGGTTTACAAGCAATGATGGTTATGACTTTTGAAGCCGGAAGCGAAATGATGAAAATATATGGTAAAGAGGATCTGGCAAAAAAATATGCAGATGTTGCATCCAGATTAAGAAAACATATACCTGAAGGCAATACCACCAAACAGGCTGCTGCGTTGATGGCCCTTGCAGGACTCAAAGATGCTAAAAAGGTAAATAAAGAAGTCCTTACTCAGGGCGGCGTAACTGGAATGTCTACATTTTATGGTTATTATATGCTGGAAGCGATGGCCAAAGCAGGAGATTATGACACTGCTTTAGATGTGATCAGAAAATATTGGGGCGGAATGCTGGATCTTGGTGCTACCACATTCTGGGAAGATTTTGATATTAATGATATTTCCAATAGCGGAAGGATTGACGAATTGACTCCTCGGGACCTTTTCGATATTCACGGTGATTTTGGTGAATATTGTTATGTAGGTTATCGCCGTAGTCTGGCGCACGGCTGGGCTAGTGGTCCAACTCCGTGGTTAAGCCAGTATGTTTTAGGAATCAATGTGAGCGATGCTGGAGAAACGGTTACCATCAAACCACATTTGGGGGATCTTAAGTTCGCAGAAGGGACTTTCCCAACCAAATTCGGAGTGCTTAAAGTAAGACACGAAATGGGTTCCGATGGAAAAATAAAAACTGAAATTGACGCGCCTGAAGGTTTAAAAATTTTGAAATAAAATAGTATTAAAAACTTCTCAAATCTGATGAAAACGAATAAAATTTTTGATCTGAAAAACTGGAAATTTATTTTGGCAATTTTCATTTTCAGCTTTAGCAATATGCATTTACATGCACAGGAAGCCAAACCGATGAATATCGTTTTCATTCTTGCAGATGATCTGGGATGGAGTGACACAACTTTATTTGGAACAACTGATTTTTATGAAACTCCAAACATCGAACGGCTGGCAGCTCGCGGAGTTACTTTTAGCCGGGCTTATGCAGCAAGTCCGCTTTGTTCTCCAACCCGCGCGAGCATATTAACCGGGCAGACTCCGGCAAGAAATGGAGTAACTGCTCCGGAGGGGCATTTACCTGAAGTAAGACTGAAGGCTTCTATTGCTGAAACGGCTGGGCCTAGAAGCAAGGTTATTATTCCCAAATCTGCAACACGATTGGACACCTCGCTCCCTACACTGGTGAAATTAATTAAAAAGAAAGGATATTCCACAGCCCATTTTGGCAAATGGCATTTGGGCTCAAGCCCTTATTCACCGCTGGAACATGGTTTCGATGTAGATATTCCTCACTGGGCAGGTCCGGGACCGGCAGGGAGCTTCGTTGCCCCCTGGAAATTTCCAGATTTTAAAGAAAATTATCCCAATGAACATATAGAAGACCGCATGGCTGATGAGGCTGTGAAATGGATGCGTAAACAGGATAAGAACACCCCTTTTTTTATGAATTACTGGCAGTTTTCTGTCCACGCGCCTTTTGATGCAAAGGAAAGCCTGATAAAATATTACCGCACTAAAGTCGATTTTGAAGATTTACAACATTCGCCAACCTATGCTGCAATGGTCCATTCTCTTGATGATGCGGTTGGAAAATTGCTGGATGAAATAGATAGATTAGGGATTTCCGAGAATACTGTTATTATATTTTTTAGCGATAATGGTGGAAATATGTACAACGGTATTTCTGAGACTTTACCTAATGGAGAAAAATTCTTGACGGCACCTACCAGTAATACTCCTTTACGAGGGGGAAAGGCAACCATGTATGAAGGCGGAATAAGAGTTCCCTGCATAGTTGTTTGGCCTGGAATGACTAAGCCAGGAACCAGATCTGATGCTTTAATACAATCAACAGATTTCTACCCAACTATACTGAAACAATTAAATATTAAAACGCCTAAAAATTATGTTGTGGATGGGGTAGATATTAGCCCTGCTTTAAAAGGTGAGAAACTGGATAGAGCACCAATAATCACCTATTTTCCTCATCAACCACCTGTTCCACAATGGTTGCCTGCATCGGTATCTGTACACAGTGGAGATTGGAAATTGATACGTCTTTTCAATCGTGGGGAAGATGGAAAACACGAATACAGATTATTCAATTTGAAATGGGATATCGGAGAAACCAATAATCTGGCAGAAGTTTACCCTGAAAAAGTTAAAGAAATGGATGTCTACATTACCCGCCATTTAGATGACGCAAAAACAGTAGTGCCGGTTCCAAATCCTGCATTTGATGCGTCAGAATATACCGCTGAAGAATACGGCATACAAACGGGAGGATTAAGATACCATCCTAAAATACCAATTGATAATGATTAGAGTGAAAAAGAATTCAAAATGAGGACTTTACATTTCATTATACTTTTAAATTTTTTACCACAAGCTGTAGGAATTTTAAATGCTCAAAATTCATCCGAGCAATTGATTTCTAACCAATATGCAGATACTTGGCATGGAAAAGATGAGTTAAAAAGGGAGTTGCCTTTAAATAAGGATACTGGATATTTAAGAGAGAATAAATTTGTTGGGATTTTCTATTTCCTTTGGCTTGGAGCACACGGGTATGACAAACATTCTAAAACTTTACCCGATGAAGGTATTTATCCTAAGAAAATTTCTGATACGGTTAGTCCTTATGATATTAGTAAACTATTAAAGGAGCATCCTAAAAATCCAAAATATGGCCCGGATTTAGCATTTCATTATTGGGGAGAACCATATTTTGGCTATTATTTATCAAATGACGAATGGGTTATTGCCAAACATGCTCAGCTGCTTTCAGATGCGGGTATCGATGTTATTGTATTTGATGTTACCAATGGTTTGGCATATATTCCTCAGGTGCTAACTATTTGCAAAGTCTTTTCAAAACTTGAAAATTATGGTTGGAATGTTCCAAAAATTTCTTTTCTAACAAATACCAATCATATTTCAATTACCGAAAAAATATATTCTGATTTTTATAAGAAGAATAATTATGAAAACCTTTGGTTTTATTGGAAAGGGAAACCATTAATGATGGGTAATAAGGAGGGGCTTTCACCTGAAATTAAAGACTTTTTTAATTTTAGAAGATCATGGGCATGGACAGAGGGTCAGGAGTGGTTTAAAGACGGAAAGGATAAATGGCCCTGGATTGACCATTTCCCCCAAAATTACGGTTGGCATAAATCAATAGATAAACCGGAACAAATCTCAGTTGCATCTGCACAGCATCCTGTTTCAAATATAGGAAGAAGCTTCCATAATGGCAAGCAACCCCCTGAAGATAGTATTCAACCCGGTAATGGTTTATTTTTTGCCGAACAATGGCAGAGAGCTTTACAAGTGGATCCTGAATTTATTTTTATAACAGGATGGAATGAATGGGTAGCTATGCGTTTTAGTAATGGAAGCGCTAAAAAAATGATGGGAAAAACTATAGAAAAGGGTGACGTGTTCTTTGTTGATCAATATAACGAAGAATTTAGTAGAGATATTGAACCAATGAAAGGTGGTTTTAAAGATAATTATTATTATCAAATGGTGAGTAATATCCGAAATTTCAAGGGAACGAGAGCTTTAGTTTTTGATCCAAATTATCATAATATCAATGTTGATGGTTATTTTGAAGATTGGAAACCCGTACTCAATATCTATTATGACCATAAGGGAGATATTAAAAATAGAAATCATCCAGGATGGGGACGCATCAATGCCTACACCAATTTTACTGGAAGAAATGACTTCGTAAAATCTAAAATAGCAGAAACTGAGGAAGAATTATTCTTTTATACAGAGATTGATAGTGCATTTTCTGATGAAAAATGGCCCAAAAACTTTTCATTATTAATAGATGCGAATCTGAATAATAACAATAATTGGGAAAACTACGATTATAGAATTACCCTCGATGAAAACTCAAGTAATATAATTTTACAAAACAATTTAGGTGGTTGGAATTGGAAAACTATTGAAAAAATTCAATGGAAAATAACCGAGAATAAACTGGAATTTGCTGTTCCAAAACGACTGGTAAATATTAATAAAACCAAGGAATTAAAGTTTAAATGGCTTGACAATGTAAAAACTAACGGTAATATAATGAATTTCTATGATCATGGTGATGTTGCTCCAAATTCTCGGTTTAATTATAGATACAAATTAATTCAAAAAGATTAATCAAAGAAATGATTCGTAAAGCATTCAAAATGAAAGTATATCCTGATAAAATCTCTGAATATATTCAGAGGCACAATCCTATTTGGGAAGATTTAAAGTTGATGTTAAAGGGTCAAGGAGTGCATAATTATTCTATTTTTCTGGATTCAGAAACTAATGCTCTTTTTGGTTATGCTGAAGTGGAATCAGAGGAAAAGTGGGAGGAGATCGCCAATACTGATATTTGTCTAAAATGGTGGGAATCGATGACTGATCTCATGGAAACAAATCCGGATCAAAGTCCAAAATCCACCGATTTAAAAGAAGTTTTTCATTTAGATTAAAATGATGAAATTCAAATATATAAATATAGTTTTTTTATTTTTCTTCGGAATCTTTTTCTGCAATGCTCAGAAGAATGAAAAGCCGTTGAATATTGTATTAATCCTGGCAGATGATCAGGGAGCACATCTTTCAGCAATGGGAACTCCAGGAATTTCAACACCCAATGTTGATGCACTTGCAAAAAACGGAATGTTATTTACCAATGCGTTCGCCGTTGTAGCTTCCTGTTCTCCCAGTAGAAGTTCCATTATGACCGGAATGTATCCGCATGCGAACGGACACTGGAGAAATACGATTACTCCAACTCTGGATGAACCAGATTCCGAATTTGGGCGAAATTCTAATACTGTAGATGAGGTTGGAATCCATGAATATTTAGAAACTCTGCCAGAAATATTTCAGGATCATGGATATTTTACGGCAATCACTCAGAAGTTTCATATGAGTCCGCCTTGGAAATTTCCTTTTTCAGCTAGGAATTCTGTTCATAATGATCCGCAGAAATACAAAAAAGTCATTTCAGAATTCATCGAAGAAGCTGGAGAGAAGCCTTTCTTTTTTCAAGCAAATGTTGCTCCGCCACATCGTCCTTTTAAATCTCATATGGACACGTTTCCTCAATTTCTTCCAAATATAGATAGCATTAAAGTGCCGGAATATCTGGCGGATACTCCTGAAATGAAAAAAGATCTGCAGGAATATTACGGATCGGTTCAATTAGCCGATGCCTGTGCAGGAGCCATCATTGAAACTTTACGCGAAAAAGGATTGTTAGAAAACACGTTGATCATATATACGGGCGACCAAGGAGAACCTTATCACCGCTCTAAAGCTTCGGCTTATTATGCAGGTTTACATGTTCCGTTTGTGGTTAGCGGACCCGGAGTTAAGAAAAATATCAATTCAGAAGCTCTGGTTTCCCTGATTGATATTATGCCTACTTTTTTGGACTATTCAAATTTGAAAATTCCGGAAAGCGTTCAGGGTAAATCTTTAAGACCCATTCTTTTGGGAAGAGCTGAAAAAGTAGCAGGAAGAAAGTACGTTTTTGGGGAACACAATTCCCACGGTCCCGCCCGAGCCGAGCATTATCCCAGCCGAATAGTTTTTGATGGTAGGTATTATTATATCCATAATCTCATGCATGGGAAAAGTTATGAGTTGCCAGCTGACCTAAAACAAGAACTTGTCTGGGGAAACCATAGTTATCAGGCAACCCTGAATGCAAAGGAGAGTCATCCGGTACAATATCGGCTTCTAAAAACATTAGAAAATGGCAGACCGGAAGAGGAATTATACGATATGCAAAATGATCACGGCCAATTGAAAAATTTGGCTGCAGAACCTGAGTTTCAGAATAAATTGAAGGAACTGCGATCTGTTTTAAAGCGGTGGAGAGCAAGAACGGGAGATACTGCGGATGATCCATTGGATATTAAAACTAGACAGTTGGAAGCTGAAAATTAAATGTTTTCAATTTTACCTGGTCATCCTGAACTTGTTTCAAGATCTCAACTGATGTCAAGCTGAAATAAATTCAGCTTGAGGCAGCTGTATTATGGAATTGAAGTCAAATCTAAAATTTGAAATTTAATAAAATAGAATAATGAAATTTATCAAATACGCATTCCTCACTTTTGGCTTGATATTATTAGCAATAGGCTGCAAAAATTCACTGTCTCAGGAAACAGAAAAAGAAAAGACTGTTCAAAAAAGGCCAAATATCATATTTATTATGGACGATCAGCATCGGTATGATGCTTTGGGTATGATCAATTCCACCGTTATTACCCCAACCCTAGACAACCTTGCCAAAAATGGAGTTTTATATTCTCAGGCAGTTTGCCAGGCGCCAATGTGTGTACCCAGTCGTAACTCCATAATGTTTGGAATGTATCCAAACCAGACCGGTGTCTTTCGTAATAGCGGAGGAGTAGCCGATTCCCTCATGCCGGGAAAAACGATGATGCAGTATTTTCAGGAAGCAGGATATGAAACTGCCGGTTTCGGAAAAACCCACTGGGGAAAATATAAAACCGATACTAGAGGATTTGAAACCCGTTATACCTCAGAAATTCCCGAAAAAGGTGGAAAAAATATGGCTGAAATGAACCCGGAAGCAAAAGCTCGCTATGATGCTGAAATTGCCGACATGGGTCCGGGTGAGGAAAACAACGTTGGTTATCTAGGTTTTACCAGTAAACTACCCGAGGAGGATCATCGGGATGGTTGGATTACGAAACAAGCTATAAATTATGTGAAAAACCGAAAAGATGATCGTCCCTTATTTTTCTATCTATCTTATATGAAACCACATGCTGGTCACAATGTCCCCAAAGGTTACGAAGAAATGTATAATCTTGACAGCATTAAATATGCACAACAACCACCCTGGGAGAAGGATTATTCTCCACATTCTGAAGGCGTGAATCGAAGAGATATGTACGTTGATTTCTGGAAAAACGCTTCTGAGGAAGAATGGAAATTAATGACGATGCGCTACTATGCCAACGTGACCTGGATAGATGATATGATGGGTAGAACCTTGCAGGCTTTAAAAGAACAGGGAATTCTGGATAACGCAATCATCGTTTACGTTTCAGATCATGGAGAAATGCTGGGAGAGCACTATTATAGATTCAATAAATACAACCTCTACGATCCAAGTGTGAGGGTGCCGATGATCATTTCAGGAAATGCCTTGCCGGAATCTGTTCAAAGAAATAAAGTAGACGATCGCCCTGCTGAAAATGTAGATATTTTACCTACCCTTCTGGAACTGGCCAATATCAAACCAGACAGAACCTTACCTGGCGAGAATTTATTGAAGCCCCTAAAAAGGAAAGCGTCATTTTCAACATTGCATGAACGCGAAGGGGAGGCTGCCTTTATGTGGCGAACCAAAGAATATAAATTAATTCTTGTTTTCAATAGAAAAGAGGATGTAAATAAATATTCTGAAAAAGATATCATTACCGGGGAATTCTATAATTTAAAAAAAGATCCCAACGAATGGAATGATCTCTATGGAAAAGAAGCTGCAAATGATAAAATTCAGCAATTTGAGAAAGAACTTTTATCTTTCTTGAAAAATATGCAAAAAGATCCTTCAAAAATCTGAAAACCAAATGGTTTTAACAGGTTAGTGCAGGATACTTCTTCTGGCTGAAGGTTTTACTTTTCGTAAAACTTTTAGATCATGAAGCAACAAATACTTTTCCTCTTTTCTTTTATTAGTCTTTTTCTTAATTTGCAAAAGCTGGACGCCCAGAATATCAACCTGGAGTTGAATCCAAGTCTCAAAAACCAAATGGATATTACCGAAGGTCCAACCGGTACCTATGATATTCAAACCTTAGGGAGCGATCCCTGGATCGTAACACGGCCTGTCGTTACATATGATCCTAACCAGGTATATGTTATCAGCTTTGATTACATTGCAACAGATGGACTGGATAATTTTCAGATTTTTTATGGTGCACCATTAGATGCAGCTAACAGAAGAAAGGATTTTGGAAGTCTCGCGCCCTCTTCGACATACACTACTTTCAAAGCCTTCATGAAATATGAGGTGGGCAACTGGAGTGTTTTTGATCGCTTTCGGTTTGATTTTGGAAGGGCAGCCGGTCAAAATATTACAGTTAAAAATGTACAGTTAAGAGCAGCACTTCCGGGAGAGATAATGCCTTTAACTTTGAATTTGGCGCGTAGAAATCAGATATCCATAACAGAAAATCCTGAAGTCACTTATAGTATATCATCATTAGGAACGGATCCTTTTGTCTATTCAGAAGATATAACAACGCCTTACGATCCAAATAAAACGTTTGTATTAGCTTTTGATTATATGTCGTCAACTGGCTTAGATGATTTGCAAATATTTTATGGCAAACCCACTAGTGCAGCAAGGCGAGTATTATTAGGTAGTGTACCTGCAACAACAACCAAGACCAATCTTTCGGTTTTTATGACTATAAGTGCACCTGTGTGGAATGCGTTTTACGATGAATTTAGATTTGACTTCGGGAGATTTGCAGGACAGGATATTACGGTGAGCAATTTGGTGTTGCGGGAACCTACTAATGCGGAAAAAAAATTACTCGAGCCCAAAGAAACGGTTCAAGTTCAATTAAATGTAAATAATACGAGTGGAGGCATCAATGCAACCGAAGTTAGTACAGGTTCATATATTTTAAATACCTCAGGTAACGATCCTTGGATCCGATCAAAACCGATTGATGTTCTTTATGACATTGAACAGTCCTATATAATTTCATTTGAATACAAAACCGAAACAGCCTATAACGAACTGGAGATTTATTATGGTCCGCCAATAACAGGAACGCAAAAATTGATTGCAGGCGAAATCCCTGCATCTTCAGAATGGGTAACTTATACCATTAATCCTAGACTATTAGTTGATAATTTTCAAGATAATGAATGGACTGACTTTCGATTTGACTTTGGAAAAAATGAAAATACAACGAAGACCATTGAGGTTAGGAATATTAAAATCAGAAAACCTACCGTTAAAGAGCTGGAAGCCGAACAAACCAGTGATAAGTTTGGCAGTAAGATCATTAATCAGGAATTTTTGGCTTATTTGAATACGAATTTTTCAGATTCGGTTTCCTTGGTAAAAGTCGCAAAAGAAACCGTTGTAATTCGGGGAACCGTTGAAGATGCTTCCGAAGAATTGTTTTTAGCTGAAATCGAGCCACATGAGTATGGTTTTGATCAAACTAAATTCAATTTTGTAACACCACTTAGTTTTGAAGAAAATAAGTTTTCATTGGAACTACCAAGATATGTTAAAAAAGAGGATCACGATTATGACAGATTGTATTCGAGATGGGCGGTGGTTAAGAAAACTGGGGAAGATACTTACGCATTGACTTCCAATGCGCAATGGGCCGGGGATATTTCGGCGATAGCCGAAAATAATATCGAAGAAGACAAAGCTGCTTCTATAAAAGGCCTTGACGGATTAGGGCCATCCACCATTGGCAATTTTGATGATTTGTTAGATCTGGATATTAAAAGTATGAAACTCAATTTATTGCTAAATGGGGTATTCAGCTTAAATCCTACCGGTCTCACCCACGAATTCAATGGTAAAACCTACAATATCAATCAGGAATTTGTGGAAGGCTTTGATGAACGAATTAAAAGGACTACAGATGCGGGTATCAAAAATGCTTTTGTACTGCTCATTCCCATAAATATCAATAATGAAGACCTAAAACGGATTTTTGTACATCCGGATGCTTCGCTTGGTCTCTATAGTATGGCCAATGTAGCCACTGCTGAAGGCGTTGAATATTACGCTGCGATGATAGATTTTCTCGCCCAGCGTTATTCCAGGCCAGATAAAAAATACGGACGTTTAGATCAATGGATCATCCATAACGAAGTAGATGCGCATACAAACTGGACCCACGCGGGACAAAAACCTGTGGAGCTATATACCGAAATTTATGACCGTTCCATGCGAATAGTACATTATACCATTAGAAAATATAATCCTACCGCAAAGGTATTTGCATCTTTTACTCATCACTGGAATAGTGTTGCGGGAAGTTCGGCTAATTTTAAATCAAAAGATATTCTGGAAACCCAGGTAAAGCTTACCCAAAAAGAAGGGGATTATGAATGGAATATCGCATGGCATTCCTATCCTACCAATTTGTTTGATCCCACGGTTTGGAATGATCCGCAGGCAAAAACACAATTCAATTTTGACACACCAATGATAACTCCAAAAAACCTGGAAATGATAGATGCCTATGTAAGACAAAAAGAGGTTTTATATAATGGTAAAAAAGTAAGGACCATCCTACTTTCTGAAAACGGGTTTAGTTCCAATGGGGCAAGAAATGCCAATGCCAATGAAACCACCCAGGCTGCCGCACTTGCTTATTTCTGGAAAAAGACCAATAACCGTTTGCCTTCCATTGAAAATATCCAATTGCATCGTTGGGTAGATAATCCCAATGAAGCCGGACTGCTTTTTGGCCTTTGGACAGTTTTGGAAGGTACATTTGATGGTTTTGATCAGAAGAAAGAAGGTTGGCATGTATGGGAAGCTGCCGGAACCTCAAGGGAAAATGCGGTTTTTGATCCCTACAAATCGGTGATTGGTATTGATAGCTGGAATGAAATCTATCAGGATGTTGCTACTGAAGTAACTCCGTATGAGGTAAAAATAAACATCGAAGGCTGTAATTCCAATCTGGAAGAATTGCTGGTAAGTTTTAATGGCGAATATAAAATTCCCCAGGAAGATGGCAGTCTAATTTTTTATAATGTAGCTTCCAATGTTCCACAACCATACCAAGTTCGAAAAGGAGATTTGATCCTGGCTTCAGGTGTGCTTGATATAAATGAGGATATGGAGCTCAATATTATACTTCAGGCAATTGAGAATATTAGTGCTAAGGGAATTTCCCCTTCAGAAATTGAAATTAACTGGGAAACACCTTTAGAAGAGCTGAAAGGTTTTGTGGTTGAAGTAAAAGAAGAAGGCGGTGATTTTACTGAATTGGACCGGGTTGATGCCAATGAATTCAGCTTCATTCATGAAGGTGTAACTCCAGGCGACCGATATATCTATCGCGTTGCTGGTTTGTATGATGAAACCTCCTTTTCCTGTTATTCTGAAGAAGTAGAAGTTTTAGCACCCTTTTTAATCGTTGAATACAAAGATGGTGATAAGACCAAGCCTGAAAGCAACAAGATTAGACCGTATTTAAGGTTGCGCAACGAAGCCGAAAATAGCGTTGATCTTAACAGGGCAACTGTGCGTTACTGGTTTACGGCAGAGGATTTCTCACCAATGATTTTTAAGGCGGAACAAACCGGAATTTTTAATAAGGAACAATTATATGGTGATTTTATTACCGTTGATCCAGCTTTACAGGGAGCAGACTATTATATGGAATTGAGTTTTGCAGAAGGAGCTAAAATTCCGGCAATGGGAACATCAGGTGAAATAAGAACTAAAATTGAAAAAAGTAATCCATCTCCTTTTAATGAACTTGATGATTATAGTTATGCACCTTTTGAAAGTTTTCAGCAAACCAAAAAGATTACAGTTTATTGGGATGGAGAATTGATCTGGGGAGAAGAACCGGGAGAGGCAGAAGCTTCAGAAGAAAAAACAGCGGGGACCTCTTCATCTTCATTACTCGCGGTTTATCCAAATCCTGCGTGGGAGCGCACCAGAATTAAATGGGCAGGCGAAATCCTGCAAACCGGTAACTTCGTTTTAATAGATTATAATGCTAATTCTTTTTCGGTAACTGTAGATTCTGTGAATGGAGATGAACTAATCCTTCAGTTACCCACTATAAAACCTGGGATTTATATTTTAAAAGGAAGCATTAATGGCAAGGAGATAACGCACAGACTATTATTAACGGAATAATATAAAAAACAAAATTTTTATGGTAAAATATGTGCTCGTAGCATTGGTGAGTATTTTTAGTTTTCAGTTAAACGCTCAAAATGCCAGTCTTACACAAAAAGACCTTAATGGATCTACATCTATAGATTTAAATGATAAATGGGAATTTGTGCCTTCAACCGGGAATTATGATCCTGGCACAAGCAAACCTGAAGAACTGGATAAATTTGCTATGGGAATTTACAAAAGTTCCTGGGGCAATGGAAATAGCTTTCAGGTGAAAGTCCCACAAATGTTAAACCGGATTTCATGGTGGCTGCCCAATGTTTCCATGGAATATGAGGAAGAAGAAAAAGAGAGGATAGAAGCCCTGCCGTTTGACACAGAAAATCTCAAGGCAGGCTGGTATATAAAAACGATTGACCTCACTGGCATTGAAAGTATAAATAATGAGTTTTATGCCAATTTTGAAGGTGTCGCTACGATTTCCAGGATCTATATCAACGGGAATTATGTAGGTGGGCATTTGGGCATGTTTGGTGCTTTTGAAACCCGGCTCACTCCCCATTTAATCCCGGGAAAACTCAATAAGTTGATGGTTTATGCTGAAAGGGGTATCAAGGTAGAAGATGGAGATGAGGTAGTATCTATAGCCGTAACAGTTCCCGTCACTAAAGATATGCTTTCCTCGCTGAATTCAGGATTGTTTGGTGGATTCGGAAACGGACCAAGGGCCAAATTTCTTGGGATTTGGCAACCCGTTCATCTGGAGATTTCTGAAAAAGGAGGAAAGATTGATGACGTTTTTTTTAATCCGTCAATGGAAGGACATGAGATCACTTTTAGTATTCAAAATCCAGGGAAATCCACAATAAGAGGCTTTTGGGGATATAGTATAAAAGACAAGGAAACCGGAGAAGTATTGATTCAGGAAGAATTTGATGAAACTGAAGAAGTAACTTCAAAAGAAATCGAAACCTTTAAAATCTCAAAAGAGGGCTTAGATCCTAAACTATGGACCCCGGATACTCCTCACTTATACAAGCTTGAAGCCTACTGGAAGAATAAGCAGGGGAAAGTGGAAGATGTGTATAGCTGTCAGGTGGGTTACCGTACGGTAGAAGCACGGGGGAAACAAGTTTATTTAAATGGAAAACCCTACTGGATAAGGGGTGCGAACATGCCTCCTTATGGTTACAAATCCAACGACACGGTTTTGGCCAGAAACTTTTTAAAATTAATGCATGAGGGAAATACTGTAGTTACCAGAACGCATGGCAATCCGTGGAACCATCTTTGGTACACTGCGGCCGATGAAATTGGAATTGGTGTTAGCAGCGAAGGAGTGAGACCCTGGGCATTAATGACAAAAGCTCCGCCCCCACCTGATGCGATTTTAGAACATTGGAAGCAAGAACAGTTAGAATCCATTAAGGAATACAGAAACCATCCGAGTATTTTATTCTATGAAATTTCGAATGAAGGTTTACAAGGCGATCATGAAAATGAAGAAAAATTACAGATTTTTAAGGAGCTAATTGATGAAGTGAGATTGATGGATCCTTCCAGGCTCGTTTTTCAAACTTCCGGCGATCCAGATCATAATGACAATGCAGACCTTGAAGATGTACATTCGTATTGGGGGTGGTATGAATCCTCCTCCTTTGTGAATAATTACACAAAACCTAGGCGTGGATTGACTTTGGGTCACGATAAACCTTTCATTAATGAGGAGTGTGCTGTTCCCTATTCTATGATTGATGATGGCTCGGTGCATCCAAGTTATATTGGCAGGTATTCAGCTCAATCCTGGGTAGGGGATATAGGAACTCTGGGTGAAGATCATAGTTATTTTCAGGATCATATTTATCTGGAAGCAAAGATGAAGTCTGAAAAACTGAGGTATAGTCGAAAAGAATTGCCCACTGGTGGCTTTATGCTCTTCAGCAACTTAACCTGGATTCAACATGCCTTGACGAGGCCTCCTGAAGAATGGAAGCCTTTTCCTGTGTACTATGGAGTAAAACAGGGGTTTCAGCCAATACTCACAGCAATGGAAACCCCACAACGCTTTTTCTTCGAAAACGCGCAAGTCTCTACCAACATTTATATTGTAAATGATGATATCCAGTTTAAGGATTTAGGAGAAACTACTTTACAATTCTCCATTGAAGATCCTAATGGGAAAGAACTCGTGCAAATCAGAAAAAGCCTAAACAAAATTCCTTATTTTAAAGTTGAAAAAATTCCATTTGAATTTAATATTCCACATATGCCTCCATCTGAAGAAGATTTTAGTTTTAATTTAAAACTGCTTAACACTAAAAATGAGGTCATTTCGCAGAATAATTATGACGTTAAAATTACCCAAATGAAGGCGACCAGCAGTGGTCTTGAAAATTTGGAAATCATTGCGTTGGGATGTGCCGAAAAGACAAATGAATTTTTATCTGCTGCCACAAAATTAAAATCTACTATGGAATTAAATTCCAAAGCAGATGTGATCATCCTTGGCCCAAACGCCAAAAAATACAAATTAAAAGAACTAAAAAGCCATCTTAAAAAGGGAGGCAGGCTGATTTTGCTTGAACAAGGGGAACAAGCCCATGATTATGTTCCGGAAATCGTTGCGATACCCAAAGATCTTTCACCTGGAGATCAGCCCGCCATAAAAGATTTTATGTATGATAGCGGGGATGCCGAAGATAAAGCTATAGAGTATGCAACCGGAGAATTTGTAGAGATGTTGGGATGGGATCAAAATTTGCCAATTTTTGAAGGTCTTGGTGCCATGGATTGGAAATGGTGGATGACAGGTAACACTGAACCGGATTATGTTGCATCTGCAAGCCATAAAATTGATATTGAAAACCCTGATGTAATTCCCCTGGGAAGATTTTTGAATTCCCATTTTTACTGGACGGGTAATCTTAAAAAGGTTTATAAGAACAAAATTGGTTATCCAGTTTTCGCTGTGAACTATAATTGGGGACAGATTTTGGTTTGTGATCTGGTAATAAATGAAGCAATTGGTTTTGATCCCAGAGCTGCAAAAACATTGACCAATTTAATTGTAAAACCTATCTCTAAATAATTTTGCTTTAAATAATAAGAATGAAATTTTATAAAACAGTGGCTTTGCAATTTGTTTTATTTATAATTAACCTGGGCAATATTCAGGCACAGAACCCTATTTCCCCGCCAGGAGTATATATCGCAGATCCTTCTCCGAAAGTATGGGAGGATGGAAATTTATATGTTTATGGTTCTACAGATGAATCCTGCGAACAGTATTGCTCGGCAAAGCATGATGTCTTGTATACTTCTGATATGATCAACTGGGAAATCGCCGACAGCGTATTTGCGTCCACAGGGATAAATGATGAAGTTCCTTACAATGAAACATTACTTTTCGCTCCGGACGTTGAAAAGAAAGGAGACATGTATTATATGTATTATTGCCAGCCCTATCCACAGGCTCCTGAAGGAGTGGCAACTTCCAAAAGTCCGTTGGGGCCTTTTGGGAATGGTCAAAAAATAGACCTCGGTGGATATAATCAAATAGATCCTTCAGTGTTTATTGATGATGACGGGACAGCCTATTATCTATGGGGACAATTCAGCTTAAAAATGGCCCGGTTAAAACCAAATATGAAGGAATTGGACAAAATCTCGATTCAAACAGATGTTATTACCGAAGAGGATCATTTTTTCCACGAAGGTGCTTATTTGACCAAAAGGGATGACATATACTACCTAGTATACGCAGACATAAGCCGGGAAGATAAACCCACCTGCATAGGTTATGCCACCAGTACTTCGCCCTTTGGTCCTTATACCTATGGGGGTGTGATTGTGGATAATAGCGGTTCGAATCCAGGCAATTGGAACAACCATGGTTCCATTGCAAAATTTAAGGATCAATGGTATGTATTTTACCATCGGTCTACCCACGGTTGTAAAACCATGCGTAAAGCGGCAATAGAGAAAATCCATTTTTTGCCCAATGGTTCAATTCCCGAAGTTGAAATGACCAGCCAGGGAGCGGGACCACCACTGGATGCCAAACAGGAAATTGACGCGGCTTCTGCCTGCCTTTTACATGGAAACGTGAGGATTGAAGCTATATCAGCACATAATGAAGGGCTCACGCAATTCAGGAATGGAGATGAAGCGATTTATAAATTCTTGGATTTTGGAAAAGGAATAAAATCGATGAGCATTAGAATCAGAAGATTGAATGGTGGAAAACTTCATATTTTTTCAGATAAACCCTGGCATAAAAGACTGGCTATAGTTGAAATTTCATCTGGTACTATGCAAAACGACTGGGAGACCCTGACTCTGGAGGTAAATTCAGAATCCGGTATCCATGCACTTTGGCTTCAGGCGCATGGGGGAGAAGGAGATTTGTTTGAAATCGATTGGTTGAAGTTTGAATAAAATTTAAATATGAAAAGAATAACAGAAACCCGATGCAAACACCAATGAAGATATGCGAATTACATCACGAATTATCGGGACAAGTTACGACCAATAAAAAACAATAAATATCAATTTATGAAAAGCATGGACAGGCATCTTACCCTTGGAGAATTTATCATTGAAAATAAGAAGGACTTTCCTTATAACAAAGGTGAACTGAGTGCATTGCTAAGTTCTATAAGGCTTGCCGGGAAAGTGGTGAATCAGCAGATCAATAAGGCAGGTCTGGCTGAAATCCTAGGAAAAGCAGGAAAAGAAAACGTACAGGGTGAGTCCCAAGCTAAACTAGATGTTTTGGCCAATGATATTTTTGTAAGTACGCTGCGAAACCGTGGTGAAATATGCGGATTGGCTTCAGAAGAACTGGAAGATTACCTTGTTTTTGACGATGAGATCCATAAAAAAGCGAAATATATAGTGCTTATAGATCCATTGGACGGTTCCAGTAATATTGATGTGGATATTACAGTGGGCACGATTTTCAGTATCTATCGCAGGATTTCGAAAGAAGGCACCCGGGCTAGCCTGGAAGATTTTTTACAGCCTGGCATTAATCAAGTTGCTGCCGGATATTTGATTTATGGAACTTCAACTATCTTGGTTTATACCACCGGAAATGGCGTAAATGGGTTCACCTTTGATCCTGGAATTGGGTCTTTTTTTCTCTCCCATCCAGATATAAAATTTCCACCTAGCGGGAATACGTATTCTGTGAATGAAGGAAATTATGTGCATTTCCCGCATGGAATCAAGAAATATATCAAATGGGTTCAGGAATTAAATGAAGAGGAAAACAGGCCGTTCACTTCAAGATATACCGGTTCACTGGTAGCCGATTTCCATAGAAATATGCTCTTGGGAGGAATATATCTTTATCCGCAGGGAACCACTGCGCCCAAAGGAAAATTACGGTTGCTGTACGAATGTAACCCCATGGCTTTTTTAACCGAACAGGCCGGGGGCAAAGCCTCTGACGGTTTCCGAAGAATCATGGAATTACAGCCGGCAGAACTACATGAACGGGTTCCTTTTATTTGTGGAAATAAAGAAATGGTAGAAAAGGCTGAAGAGTTTTTAGAAGAGAATTAATTGAATAAAAGGTATCGATTTATTTAATTGATAATCTGAATGTTAGAATTATCGAAATTTATATTTAAGCGGACATGAAAACTGGAATAAGACTTCAAGATTTAGCAGGATCCCTTAACATGTCAGTTATAAAGGTCAGCTTTAAGATATAAATTATATTTGTATTATTGCTAATAGGTTATTTAGAATCGGTAAATAATCTAATCCCAGATACAATTGTAGAGTAAATTCAATTTATTAAAATTAGAAAAATTTATACCGCTGAGACTAATTTATGTATTTAATATCACTCAAAAATATATCAACCAACATAATTCACTATCAATTATTATTCCTTGTCATTTTTGTTTTTTCCTGTAATGAAAAACCCGAATATGTAAAAGTTTCTGAAGCCGATGTTTTTGTGTCCACAAAAGAAATCCCGGACAGTCATTTTTTAGGAGATAATAAGTGTAAAGAATGCCATAAAGAACAATTTAAAGAGTGGGAAGGCTCCCATCATGACAAGGCTATGCAATTGGCAGACAGCACTTCTATTTTAGGCAATTTTAATGATGAAAAATTCACAAGTCAAGGGGTTACTTCTCATTTCTATAAAAAAGAAGGCGGTTTTTATGTAAACACCGAAGGTCCTGACGGAAACAATCACGATTACAAGATTGTTTATACTTTCGGATTTACACCGCTGCAACAATACATTGTAAAATTTCCAGATGGCCGTTTTCAGTGTTTAAGAACCGCTTGGGATTCGGTAAAAAATAAATGGTTCGACTTGTATCCGGACTTTAAAGTGGTGCATTCCGAATGGTTGCATTGGTCTAGAGGTGGTTTGAACTGGAATACCATGTGTTCCGATTGTCATTCCACCAATGTCAGAAAAAATTACGATCTTAAAACAAATACCTTCGATACAAAATACGCCATCATTAATGTAAACTGTGAAGCTTGTCATGGTCCCGGCAAACAACATGTGGAGGATGTAAAACGTCTTGGAAATAAATATACTCCTACCGGCACCATGCAAATGACCTTAAAAACGACACCTAAGGAGTTGGTAGACCAATGTGCACGCTGCCACATGCGTAGGGAACAATTTTCGGAAGCCTTTAATTTTGAAGGCACCATGCTAGACCATTATTATCCACAGCTAATAGAAGAACCTATTTATTATCCAGATGGTCAGATTTTAGATGAAGATTATGTTTATGGCTCATTTGTTCAAAGTAAAATGTACAAGAATAATGTAGCCTGCAACAACTGCCATAATTCACACTCGTTAAAATTAAAATTTGAAGGCAATGCACTTTGCGCACAATGCCATTTACCTGAAAAATTTAATACACCTAAACATCATTTTCATGAAATGGGTACAGACGGTGCAAAATGTATTAATTGCCATATGCCGGGTAAATACTATATGGGTAATGATTTTAGACGCGACCATAGCTTTAGGGTACCTCGACCAGATCTTAGTTTAAAATACGGAACTCCAAATGCCTGTGCCGGATGCCATAAAGATAGGGATGATAAATGGGCGTGGGAAGGGTTTCAAAAACTCTTTGGAGCAGTTGATTCGATTCATTTTTCTGAAAAACTTATTCCAGGAATTCTAGGACAACCAAATGCCAATTTGGGATTATTAGACCTTATAAATGATAAAACACAGGCAGAAATGGTAAGGGCATCTGCCGTTAAAGCTTTATCTCATTACAATGTAGAAAATCTTAAGGAATATGTATCCTGGTTAAACGACGAATCCCCTTTAGTAAGGGGTGCAACTGTTGATGTTTTAAGCGAAATTAATAATCCGGATTATGTTAATTCATTTTTGCCGCTTTTAAACGATCCTAAAAGAAGTGTAAGAATTAAGGCTTTTTACGGTTTAAGTAGTTTGGGTGAAAGTCAGGTTCCTGAAAAATATAAAGAAGTTTATCAAAAAGTAAAGAAGGAATTTTTTACGCATTTAAATACCAATTCGGATTTTGTTGGTGGACGCATAAAAAGAGCTAATTATTACCTTAAAAAAGGGGATTTACAAAAAGGGATTGAGGGTTATGAAAGCGCCTTAAAACTGGACAACATAAATAACCAAGCGAGATTAACATTGGCTGGTTTATATTACAACGCCCAAAATTACCCGAAAGCCGAGGAAGCCTTTAAAACTGTTATTAAACAAGAACCTGAATATGGACCAACATACTATTCTTTGGCATTATTATATGCTGAGCTGGGCAATTCAGATGAAGCCATTGAACTATTAAACACAGCGGTTAAGAAAATGCCGGAAAACATTCGGGTATACTATAACCTAAGCTTGCTTTACGATACGAAGCAGGACCAAAAAAATGCCGAAAAGACTCTTGTTAAAGGTTTGAAAATAGATGGAAACAACGAAAGTTTATTATATGCCCTGGCCTATCATTATTCTAAATACAACCAGCCAGAAAAGGCAAAAACCATATTAATAAAATTAGTTCAGTTATATCCAAATAACGATGAATATGCGAGTTTTTTACAGCAATTAAATTCCAAAGAGTAATATTTGTTATATTGATTTACATGACCAATTCAATTATGCTAAAATGTGGTTTAAGGAAAACTACACAGGAGCTAGAACTGAATGAGCGAATTGTCCTTGAAAACGAACATTTTGTAGCCTTGACCCCTTATTGGGCAGTTTGGCCTTTTGAAGTGATGATTGTTCCCCGGAAACATTATCAGCATCTCGGCCAATTAAATTTGGAGGAAGAACAGGCTTTTGCAGGAATCATCAAAAAATTATGTATTAAATACGACAATATTTTTGAAACATCCTTCCCCTATTCTTCCGGGATCCATCAGCAACCTACTGATAAGGAAAAGCATCCCGAATGGCATTTTCATATGTCTTTTTATCCGCCGTTATTGCGTTCAAAAACCATCAAAAAATTCATGGTCGGATATGAATTATTCGCAAGCCCACAAAGGGACATCACGGCTGAACAAGCTGCTGAGACCATCCGGGAACAATCAGGTATTCATTATACATTCCATTGATCATGGAGAAAAAATGCACTTTAAAAGACCTTTCAAAGATTTTGAACCTTGCAATTTCCACTGTTTCCAAGGCAATAAATAATAGTCCGGAAATTAGTGAATCAACCAAGATCAAGGTGCAAAATACTGCCCGATTATATAATTACACCCCCAATAAATCTGCTCAAAACTTAAAATCCAAAAGGACCAAAACAATTGGGGTTATTGTCCCCGACTTACTTTCTCATTTTTTTGCGATGGCTATTCATGGGATTGAAACTGAAGCTCACTCAAAAGGTTACAAAATAATAATTTGTTTATCTAACGAGTCCAGGGAAAAGGAATCGGAGAGCATTAAGACGATGATCAATGGAAGTGTAGATGGGTTGATTATTTCTTTATCTAAGGAAACACAAATTACCGGGGATTACGGGCACTTTGAAGAAGCCCTTAAATACGATTTCCCAATTGTTCTTTTTGACCGCACTTTCGAGAGGATGATTTGCGACAAAGTAAGCATAAATGATCAATTGGCAGCAAAAGAAGCTACAGAGCATTTGTTAAAAACAGGTTGCCAAAATATTATTTTCCTTTCTACAATTTATGATACCAGCGTGGGAGAGAAAAGGAAAATGGGATATTTGGACGGTATTAAAAATACAGGAATACAAAGCTGTATTCTAAAAATAGCGAATTATAATTCCTTTGAAAAATTGTTACTTCAGCAATTACAAAATATTAAAGTAGATGGAATCGTGGCAGCAGACGAATTATCAGCAATTTCCACCATAAAATATGCGCTTAAAAACTCCTATAAGATCCCTGAGGATATCTCAGTCATTGGACTTACCAACGGAGTTTTAGCTAAAAATTATGCCCCCTCCCTTACCGTGGTGGACCAGCAAGCTACGGAACAAGGAACTCTTGCTACAAAAACGCTCATTAAACGACTGGACAAACAAATCCCATCTGAACCAATTGAACACATCTTAAAAACTTCCATAATCCAAAGACAATCTACATTTCCTTAACTTCTTCTGAAATAAAGAAAGAGTGAATTATCTGGTACAAATAAAAAAGTTTACTCTCAGGTTTCACATTATTCTTGTATCACTTGATCCTTTTCGATTAATTTTTAATATGGGGGAAACCTGATAATTTCCAGAATACAACATAAAGTTCTGCCAAAATAATCAACACTGTAAGTCCTTCGAATTAAACTGTCTAGAAAACAACAGCTAAGATTTATAACTAAAAAAAATGGAAACGGATGAAAAATAAAATAACAAGAGATTATTTTAAAAATAAATTTAACTTAAACGCTTATTAATAATCTTTTAAGCCAATTATTTAATAATGTCCTCAATTTTTATGTTCACACGACAAATCCTAACATTACTTTTCTTTTTGGTTAACCTATCAGTTTTTGCTAGAGAATTTCCTCCCAAAAAAATTGATACCACTAAAACCGAAATAATTATTGAAGATACAACAATGGTGGTAAACCAGGAAATTCTCATACTTTGGACCAAAAAAAATGCGGTGGGAGTTACCTTTAACGAGGTGGCTTTTGTCAACTGGAACTCCGGAGGAAATAATTCAATTTCAGCATTGTTCTTCGGTAATTTTCAACGTAAATATCAAAAAAAACTGTTATCCTGGAAAACAAATGCTTCTTTACGATTTGGCCTGAATGCACAAAAAGGCAGAGGTCTAAGAAAAACTGAAGACCAACTTTTATTCAATTCTACTTTTGGATATCGAAGGGATTCTACTTCTAATTTTCGATATTCAGCAAAATTTAATTTTAATACACAATTTGCAAACGGATACAAATACCCCAATATAGAGAAACCGATATCAAAATTTATGGCTCCGGCTTACGTTTTTTTCGGAATAGGCACGGAATATTCAGCACCGAATGAAGACTTAAATGTTTATCTCTCACCTGTTACCCAAAAATCGACATTTGTATTTGATCAGACTTTGGCAAATGAAGGGATGTTCGGTGTGGCTCCTGCGGTACACGATAAGGAAGGGAATATTATTGAAGAAGGTAAAAATGTAAATACTGAATTTGGAGTTTTACTGACCAGTGATTTTAAAAAGGAAATTTTCACCAATGTAAATCTGGATAATGAGGTGAGTATTTATTCTGATTATTTAAATAAGTTTGGAAATGTGGATGTAGACTGGCAACTTAATTTAAATCTTGTGGTAAACGATTTTATCAAAGCCAATATAGGTTCCCATCTTAGGTATGATGATGATGTAAAGGTCAAAAAGGATACAAATAACGATGGTAAACTTGAAACCCTTGGGTCAAGGATTCAGTTTAAACAACTTCTGGGAGTAGGATTGGTATATGAGTTTTAATCCTGAAAAGGAATCAATGACCTTTGAAATATCTATTTGAAGTCAAAAAAAATGGTTTTTTCAAAACTGAGTATTTTGTTTTCAGCTAAATGACTCCACATTCGCATTGTCTAGTTTCTCAAAGAATTTCAAAAAACCTCCACAAAACCTGTTTATTTAGGTTTGTATCAATAACTTTTGAGTATTAAAATACACCAGTGAACAAGCCTGATGCCCCAAAAGCAGTATAAAAAAGGCTTTCGCCGTACAAACAGGAAAGCGCTTCGTCGAAAAGGTCTTGAACACAGGAAAAAAAGTTGATCCCCTTCGTTGCGCTAAACTGCGAATCCCTAAAAAGTCGGGATCGGAAACGCTTCACTCCGGGAAGCACCTTTTTGCCTGAGTCCGCCGGATAAGAACGAACTTCATGATTTGAAATTGATCAGAATCCTTTATAACTTTGAAGGGTTATCAAATTTAGAAACCTAATCTTGTCAATAAAGGCAATTACCTCAAACACCAGACATTTTAAGGATTAAACACAACACTGAAATATCCAACATTTTTAGAATTCCATAATATTAGGTCCCAACAACATCCCCAGTAAAATTAAAATTAGAACTACCCCACCCCTCAGCACATTCCCCTTTATCCTGACACTCCCCAAAAGAGATGTTCCGTATTGCGGTGAAAGCGCTTCGTCGAAAAGATCTTGGACACAGGAAAAAAAGTTGATCCTCTTCGTTTCGCTAATCCGCAGAAAAAGCGGAACCGCTTCACTCGAGGGCACTGAAAAAGTCCCCCTAAAATTTAAATAAAAAGGAGTAGAAAGGAGCAAAAACCGTAGTGTTTTTGCTCCTTTTTTTTGTATCTTTCTTGCTGATTAACAACTAATTAAGTATGTTATTACAGCAGCAAAAAGCTCAATTAAGTGCCTATTCCGATCTATATGATTTAATCATTCCGAAAGATAACCTTCTTAGAAAAATCAATGATTTGATTGATTTTACCTTTATCTACGATGAACTGGTAAACAAATATTGTTCAAACAATGGTCGCAATGCAGAAAGTCCTATCCGCATGTTTAAA
>Ga0307487_1000199_pt1 | contig 49090 bp, 47 predicted proteins | sample CBIW12metaG_FD_203665 | JGI IMG/M metagenome (GOLD analysis project Ga0307487, IMG submission 203665) | Sea-ice brine microbial communities from Beaufort Sea near Barrow, Alaska, United States - CBIW 1.2 | ecosystem: Environmental > Aquatic > Marine > Coastal | place: USA: Alaska | collected... | reverse complement strand
TATTGCCTTTTCGGTCATGTTGACGGCGGGTGAGTTCAGTCCAAGCCATTGTGATCTCCATTCAGCTTCACAACCGAACAGAATCACAAACCACTGAACTCACTCAAATAGTTTTAAATCGGGCTCTAAGGCTCGCATCGTCCACGAAATGCAGAGCCCGTGAGTGACATAGTGCTGCAGGGCGATCTGTTTTTGTGTTTCAGAGAATTTGGGCGGCCGTGGCGCAGATCTATGTGGAAGATCCTGCTGCCGCTCATATTCCCGATACCAGCTCCGCAGAGCGTTCTTGGTGGGATAACCCAACTCGCAAATCGTCACCCGAGCACGCTTGCCGAGCTTGATATACAGTTCAACAGCGCGCATGCGCTCTTCGTAGGAATACATGAACTATCTCCCAGATAGTCCAACTTTTCGTCCGCACCCCCCCCGGGTCACTTCCGCATGGAAATCTACAGCAGTGATTGAGTGCGGTTTTCTGTCAGGCCTTTTTTGTGGCAGTTGACCTGCCACTGAACTTTCATTTAGCCGCGACCGGAGTCTGCAGGTTGGTGCCCTGCTACCCAACTTTGGACCGCCAGCAGCCAGAGTTTCTGGCCTGGGATCACGGCAGCGGGCTGGTTACGCTGCCAGGATTATGGATGTCGACCGGGCCGTTGTAACCGGATGCGCAGTCGGTCGAGGAGGTTTGCCGCGAACCTGAGGCCAGGGAAGGCCCGGATGCCCGTGCAGAAGTACCCTCACTTTCTCAGGAACTTTACATGTGAGCGCAATTGCCACCGCGCGGCCAATCGTGCGGTGGCGCTGATGATCAGCGGAGAAGCCGGCAGAATGATGAATATGCGCACCAGGTGAAAAGCCGTCACAACCGAGATGCCCTCTTGCAGGATCTTTGCCGTCAGTGCCATTTCGGTCACGCTGCCAGGTGCAGTGGCGAGAACCATCACTGTCCATGGCTGTCCGGTGATCCAGGTCAGGCCAAGCCCCATCATCACGCAAAGCGCCACCATCAAAAGTGATGTAACAATGGCACCGGGGATAAAACTGCCCGCCTCGCGCACCAGATTGCGATCAAAAACCGCGCCAAGCCAAACTCCGAGAAAGACCTGCGCAATGATCAGTATCGGGTATGGATAGGCCGTGACCGGCAAGCTGAGAGCTGCGGCCAGGGCGGCACCGCCGATCGACCCTACGAAGAAAGGGTTGCCCAGGCGTACTGTTTTCGCGGCGAAAGCGCCCAGCAGTGCAACGCCGCTCAGCATGACGGCACCCGTGGCTGTCCACGGGATCGCGCTGAGTGCTGCGATCGGATCCTGGATATCGCCGTCGAGTGCGACGAGGACGGGCGGAATGAAGACCACCAGCATCATGATCCGCAATGTCTGAGCGAAGATCACCGGTCCCGGAGAGACGCCATGCCGGGCAGCCAGATTTGCGCTCTCCACCGGTCCCATCGGTATCGAGGCAAGGGTCGCGGTGATCACGTCCACCCGCGTCATCCGCATCAGGAGTGCCGCAACCGCAAAGCCTGCGACAATGGTGAGAACTGCGGCACCAATCATGGGGACGAAGAGAGTGGACAGAACGACAACGGCCGCTGGCGTGAATGACAGCCCCACGGAAGAGGCGATGATCATCTGACCGATTGGGCGGGACACCGCCGGCACCTGAACCGGCAGGTTCGAAAGTCGGACCACGGTTGCAAATGCCATCGCGCCAATCATCCATGGGAGCGGCAGATTGAGCCAGCTTCCAATGAATCCGCAGGCCAGCGCACCTGCATAGATCAACAATGTGCGCCACCAGAGCGTGTTGTTCCGAAGGCTGTTCATTGCTGTACTCCAGCCCAGATCTTCGGAAATGACAACCTCAGTCCGACCCGGGAATGATGTTAGGGGCGCGACAACACCTTTGTAAACCGGCTCTGGCGAACCATCAGATACGAAGAGGCCCGCCTGCGGGCCTGCGCCAGCGTCCCAGAGGCCCGTGCCCCCACCGGCATCTGCAAAATCCGGGCATCCGGGCCGGGACTGAAAATCCCGGGCCGGCGGGCGGTGCAAAAGGCCGGGAGAAACAGCCACTGTCCGCCCGCCAGGGATTCAGTCCAGATATACGCAGCCTTTCGCTTCCAGTTCCTTGTCGATCCATGACCGATCCAGTTCTCTGTCCAGAGTGCGCCGCATTTGCGCCGCCTCGGCCTGTTGTTTCGCCCGCGCCCGTTCCAGTACGCCTGCCACGCCAGAGCGCGGCACCGCCAGAACACCGTCCCCGTCTCCGACGATCAGATCGCCCGGTTCCACAACCATACCATCCAGCGAGATGGCAAAGCCAATTTCGCCGGGCCCGTCCTTGTAAGGGCCACGATGGCTCACCGCGCGCGCGAAAACGGGAAAGTTGATCTGCAACAACTCGTCCCGGTCGCGGATAGCGCCGTCGATGACGATGCCCGCAATTCCCCGCACCCGCGCATGGGTGACCATCAGTTCGCCGATCAGAGCGTTGGTCACATCGCCTCCTGCATCGACAACGACCACGTCGCCCGGCTGTGCCATGTCCAGCGCCTTGTGGACCAGCAGATTGTCCCCCGGGCGAACCCGCACGGTAAAGGCCGGACCAGCCATCGTCGCGTCGCGGTGGAACCGCAGCAGCGCTCCGGTTCCGGTCAGCCGCGCCATGCAATCGCTGATATTGGCCACCGGCAGCGCGCGGGCCTCGTCCACAAGTCCGGGCGCGACCCGATCCCAGCGGGCCTTTATGCGAATACCCTCGCTCATGAGGTCGCCGGCAGCTTCAGCCGCGTAAAGACACGCTGCGCGTTCTTCCAGAAAATCTGTTCGCGCTCGGCTTCGGTCAGGTGCGGCGTGTTCTCGATATAGCGGCGCGTGTCGTCGAACCACTCGCCGGTATCCGGGTCCTTGCAGCGGACGGCACCGTGCATTTCCGACGCAAACAGCACGTTGCCCACCGGAACCACCTTTGACAGGAGGTCGATCCCCGGCTGGTGATAAACGCAGGTGTCGAACCACATGTTGTCGCGCATCAACTCGGCAGGTTCGGGGCGATTGCGGTCGATGGCCAACCCGCGGTAACGGCCCCAGTGATAGGGCACTGCCCCCCCGCCGTGAGGAATGATCAGCCGCAGCTTTGGAAATCGCTGAAACAGGTCGCTGTCCAGGATCTGCATGAACACGGTGGTATCGGCATTCAGATAATGGGCGCCGGTAAAGTGAAAATTCGGATTGCAGGACTGGCTGACGTGGATCGTCGCAGGCACGTCGAGTTCCTCAAGCACTTCATAGACCGGGAACCACCATTCATCGGTCATTGGCGGATCGCTCCAGTGCCCCCCCGAAGGATCGGGGCTGAGGTTGCACCCGATGAACCCCATTTCCTCGACGCAGCGGCGCAGTTCGGGAATGATATTCTTCGGGGCGCAGCCGGGCGATTGAGGCAACTGGCATACGGGCGCGAAATTGTCCGGGAACAGGTCGCAGACTCTGCGGACGAGATCGTTACACAGGCGTGTCCAGTGGATCGACATCGCCTGGTCACCGATATGGTGCCCCATACCCCCCGCGCGGGGCGAAAAGATGGTCATGTCGGTGCCGCGTTCGTTCTGAAGCCTGATCTGCGTGTTCAGCAGGCTTTCGCGGATCTCGTCATCGGAAATGACTGGTCCGTCGCGTTCTGCCATTTGCGACAGATCGCCCCTGGCGTCGATCTGCTGTTTGCGCCAGCCTTCGTGCTGCGCGGGCGCGGTTGTGTAATGGCCGTGACTGTCAATGATCATGTGATCCTCCGGGTACTTGGGTGAATGGGTCTTGATTTCAGATCCTGGCCGCGCTGCGCCGCAACACACCGATCAGCGGCAACAGCAGCAGAAGGCCGCACAGAAACAGCGATACGCCGGCGACGGGGCTGGACACGAAATAGGCAGGATCGCCGCGCCCCATCAGCCAGCCGCGGCGCAGGTTTTCCTCAAGCAGCGGGGTCAGCACAAAGCCGATCAGCATCGGCGCCGGTGCAAAGCCCTGTCGGCGCAGGAGATAGCCAACAACACCGAACAGCAGCACCAGCCCGACATCGAACACACTGTTCGAGATGGAATACGAGCCGATGCATATCAGTACAATGATCGAGGGATACAGCAGTCGGTAAGGGATGTTCAAAAGCGACACCCAGAGCGAGATCAGCGGGATGTTCAGCAGCAAAAGCAGAAGGTTGCCGATCCAGAAGCTCATCACCAGGCCCCAGAACAGGTCGGGTTCGTTCTGCATCAGCATCGGCCCCGGCACGATACCGTGGATCATCAGTGCGCCGATCATGATAGCCATGGTGGGCGTGCCCGGGATGCCCAGGCTGAGCGTGGGAATGAAGGCAGTCTGCACTGCGGCGTTGTTCGATGCCTCGGGCGCGGCGATGCCTTCGACCCGGCCGGTACCGAATTCCTCGGGTTTGTCGGCCAGCCTGCGTTCCGCAGCATAGCTGGTCAGCGCCGCGACGGTTGGGCCGGTGCCCGGCAGCGGACCGAACAGACAGCCGAACCCGGCACCGCGCAACATGGGAAAGCCGATGCGCCGCCAGTCGTCGCGGGTGGGAATCATCGAGCGCAGGGTGATCGATTGCTTCACCCGCGCTCCGCCGCTGCGCACAGACAGGATGATCTCGGACAGGCCGAACAGCCCCATCGCGACCGGCACCAGTGACAATCCGTCGATCAGCTGCCCCTGTCCGAAGGTGTACCGCTGCACCCCGTCATACAGGTCGATCCCCACAAGACTGATCAGTCCGCCCAGCAGGATCATGACAAGGTTCTTCTTCGGATCGTCGGCCCCGATCGCGGCGACGGCAATGAAACACAGAAGGATCAGTGCGAAATATTCGGCTGGGCCAAAGGCCATGGCCAGGCTGGTGATCAACGGGCTGAGCAGGGTCAGAACCACGATACCGATCGAACCGCCGACAAAGGAGGCGATTGTCGTGATGAAAAGCGCAACCCCGGCGCGGCCCTGTTGCGCCATCGGATAGCCGTCAAGACAGGTGATCGCGTTCGACGGCGTGCCGGGCAGGTTCAGCAGGATTGAGGCTGTCGAGCCGCCATATTCGGCACCGTAATAGACCCCGGCCAGCATGACGATGCCCGTCAGAGGATCAAGCGAAAATGTCAGCGGAAGAATGAGCGCGATCGCCGCCATCGCGCCGATCCCGGGAATAACGCCGATGGCTGTGCCAAGGAATACTCCCGCGAAACAGGCCAGCAGGTTTGCGGGAATCAGCGCGGTGGAGAGTCCAAGCAGAATATTGTCCATACCTCAGCCCCCGAAGGCCGGAACGGGCAGGCCGAGGCCCTTTGAGAAGATCAGCCAGACAACTGCCGCGAAACCTGCGGCATAGACCATAAAGGCGCCGTGGCCCGGTTCGGTCTGCCCCAGATAGGCGGCAAACATGCAGCCAAGCGTGGCAGGAACGAGACCAATATGTTCAACTGTGGCTGCAAACAATGCAACCGCCGCAGCAACCGCGACCAGCGGGCGCCATTCGGGCGCCGCGCCGCGGTCACGGGCGCGGCCAAGAAGGGTTTCCACCAGCCCCCAGAGCGCCACCACCACCAGCAGGCCGGACAGCAGAACGGGCAATGGCGCCGAACCGATGCGCGGCCCCGAGCCCCATCCAAATCCCAGTGCCATCCAGAACGCGCCCGCGCCGACAAGGCCCAGAGCGCCCCAGGTCAGATATCCGGCCATCTATCCCCCTTCCTTCGTCCGGAGGCGGCGCAAAACCACCCCCGTCCGGTTCATTCCCGAAATGCGGGATTGTCCAGAATCTCGCCCCACCACCGGTACTGATCGGCCATGTAGGCGGCAAAGGCAGCCGGGCTCTCCGAGGGGGCAGGCTCGAGGCCGATGGCCTTGTAACGCCCGATCACCTCGGGACGGTCATCGAGGGTCTGCATAGCGGCAAAGAGGGTATCGACAACCCCTTGCGGCAGGCCTGCCGGTCCCAGAAGGCCATACCATGACCCCATCACGAAATCATCCAGACCGGCCTCGGCAGTGGTCGGCACATCGGGCAGAATGGCGCTGCGGTTTTCCGCGGCAATCGCCATGGCCTTTACCGCACCGGATTCGATGTAGGGCAGGAAGGCCGGCAGGTTATTCAGGTTCACATGGGCACGGCCCGCAACAAGATCGTTCAACGCCTCGCCAGCGCCGCTGTAGGGGATGTGCAGCAGCTGCGAGCCGGTTTTCTGATTGTAAAGCTCACCTGCGACATGGGCCACCGTACCCACCCCGCCCGAGGAAAAGTTCATCAGGGTGCCCGCATCAGTCGCGGTCAGCGCCATTAGTTCTTCCAGTGTGTCCGCCTCGACCGAAGGGTGTGCTACGATCAGCACTGATGAAACCACCCCTGCACTGATTGCAGTGAAATCTGTCACCGGATCATACCCCACATCGCGCAGGTTCGGGTTCACATCCTGGGTGCCGGTTGTCCCGAACAAAAGGGTGTAACCGTCTGGATCGGCCTTGGCCACCAGCGCGGCACCGATCGAGCCGCCGCCACCGCCACGGTTTTCCACCACAACCGGCTGCCCAAGTTCCCTGGACAGATGTTCGGCTGCGATTCTCGCGATGTTGTCGGTGTTCCCTCCGGCCGAGAATGGCACCACGATCATGATGGCACGTTCCGGATAGTCAGCCCATGCGCTGGTTGCAGACACGGTAATCATCAGCCCCGCAGTCCCGAGGGCTTTTTGCAAGTATTTCATTTTCACCTCCCTGGTCGATACCTGAAAGAAAGCATGGAACCGCAGGCCGTTACCATTTCAATTTCTCGATACGATTTGCGTTCTGCTTATGTCTCTTGGCCATACCGTATTCGGAGATTCGATTACATCTTGGAAATATGAATAAATCCAAAGGCTTGCGAAAGTTTTAAGGTTCATATCCAGCCTGGGGTGCAATGTGTTCTTGCATTATCTATGATATGTCATGTCTGAAAGTGTGAGGATGAACATGAAAAGGCAAGGGCCGATGCCTGCGTTGCGGCATTTTCGGGCCTTTCTCGCGGTCAGCGAGACGGGCAGTTTCACAGTGGCAGGGGCAAATTTGCGACGTTCGGTGTCGGCGGTGTCCAGGTCCGTCGCGCTGTTGGAGGCGATGTTTGAACACAGCCTTCTGGAGCGTGGGGCGGCGCATCATGACCTGACGGCCGAAGGACAGGCCGTTGCCCTGCGCTGCGCGATCATCCGCGACGAATTGCGCGCCTGTCGTGATCAGGTCCTGAGATATCACGGCGCCAGGGTGCCCGAAAGTTCGGCCCTGTTCGCTATGATGGTCGACTGCATACATCTGCGTGCCCTGGTCGTTGTGCGGGATTTCCGCTCGGTTCAGCGGGCAGCCAACGCGCTGTCGGTGTCGCAGCCGGCTGTCTCCTATTCTGTGTGCCTGCTTGAGGCCGAGGTTGGCACTGCCCTGTTCACGCGTCTGCCCAGCGGCATGATCGCGACACCGGCTGGCGAAAGTGTGTCGCTGTCCGCCCGACGCATCCTGTCAGAACTGGCCCGCATGACAGATGATGTGCATTCGGCCAAAGGCATCTCGTCTGGCCTTGTCTGTGTGGGCGCGCTGGCCTATTCACGCAGCGCTGTGCTGCCCGGGGCGATCAGGAACATTCTGGTCCATCATCCCGAAATTTCCGTGCGCACGGTCGAGGGCCACATCGACCAGCTTGTTGCTGCACTGCACGGTGGCGAAGTGGACGCACTGTTGTGCGCCCTTCCAGACCGCAGCCTGCTGGACGGTGTCGATATCGAACCTTTCGCGCGTGACAGGATGGGGCTTTTCGTGCGCCACGGACACCCTTTGGCGCACTGCCCTTCTGTTCCGCTGGCCGCCTTGCTGGAGTATGATTTCATCTTGCCACCTCAGGGAACCATCACGCGAAAATTGCTGGAAGGGTTCTTTCGCTCTTACGGGCTGCCCATGCCACAGGGGCGGGTCGAAACCAGTTCCTATTCACTGGTGCGCGCGCTTCTGACCGGGTCGAACCTGATCGCCTTTCGCACGCGCCGCGAGTTTGCCCCGGATCCGACAGGCAGCACGGTCACTTCACTGGATCTGGCTGTTCCCTTGCCGGAGCGCGACATCTGTTTCTTGCGGCGCAAGGGCGCTCAGCCCACCGCCGCGCTGCAGACGTTTCTTCAGATTGTCAGGGAAACCGTCCGAAGCTAGGGGTCGGGTCCTGACTGCGGTGACTGTGCCGCAAACCCATCAGTGCTCATCTCGGTTTCGATCATGCCCACTAACAGGTCGGTCATCGGGGATCGCGGTTTGCGCAAGGGAAAGACCACGCCAAATAGGTAGTCGATTGGCGAAATGAACGGCCGCTCGATGACGCCGAGAGGCTGGAACCGGCGTGCCGTATAAGGATCGACAATCCCCACCCCAAGCCCTTCGGCCACATAGGCGCTGACCGCGATCACGGTTTGTGCTTCAACCACCAGATTCAGGTGCAGACCCTTTTGCTGGAACAGGCTGTTGAGCCGCGCCGGAGTCAGATTGTCGGGCGGCAGCGCAACCATCGGTACACCGTCCAGGTCGTGCGGCCGGATTGCCGCAAGGCGAGCAAGTGAATGATCCCGTGGCATGATGCATACTGCGGGTACCCGCGTGAGCGCCCGGACGGATTCTTCTGGATACTCGATCGGTAACATCGTGACGGCGAGATCGAAACTCTGATCGTTGATCCAGCGCCGGTTGTCGCGGCGCATGACGATATCCGTCAGGATTGTCACGCTCGGATAGTGTTTGCGAAATGCTGCCACTGCTGCGGGCAGAACGCTGAAGGCCATCGCTGAATTGGCAACCAGCCGAAACGGCCGCGAGGGACTTTGCGGGGCGTTCCTGATCGCGTTGTCCAGCTTGTCGAGGTGAGAAAGAGTTTCCTCGGCTTCGCTGAACAGCCATGCCGCGTGCCGTGTCGGGACCAGCCGCCCCCGCTGCCGCTCAAACAGGGGTACATCCAGCTGTGCTTCGAGATCGCGGATCAGCCGGCTGACTGCCGGTTGACCGAGGTGCAGAACCTTGGCCGCTCGTGTCGTAGTGCCAGTCAGCATCAGCGCACGAAAGGCTTCCAACTGCTTGAGGTTCAATCGCCATGACATCCGCAAGCTATGCAGAAATGGTATAGTCTTAGCAATATTTAGAATTTGCTGAACGCTTGGTTTTGCGACAGTTTTGAGTTGGAGCCTGGTCCCCACAATCCCGAAACCCCGGTTTTGGCGAGGGTGACAGACATAAAATTCACGGGAACATACCATATGACAAAGCCGCTTTTGCTGCGGGCTGCGATCGGAAAGACACCCGAGGTTATGCCGATTCGCAAAGGTCTGGCCCATTCCGACAGAATCGCGCTTGATCTGGTCGAATTCGAACCGCTGCCCCCGGCGTTCCGCCTGATGGTCCGCGGGCTGGAATTCGATCTGACCGAAATGCCCCTGGTCACATTGGCACAGGCGATGGAGCGCGGCGTGCCGATCACCGGCATCCCCGTGCCTGTATCGCGGCGGTTTCATCATGGCGAATTGCTGTGCCTGGACGAGTCGCCCATCCGTGGCCCGAAAGACATGATCGGCAAGACCATCGCCGTCCGCTCGCTTCCTCAAACGACAGGTGTCTGGATTCGGGGCCTGCTGGCCAGCGAATACGGCGTGGACCCTGAGCAAACCAGGTGGGTGGTTCTGGAAGGAGCCCATGTAGAAGGCTTTCAGGAACCAGGCTGGGTGTCTTTTGCAGAGCCCGGCAAATCAATGATCGAGATGCTGAAATCGGGTGAGGCAGACGCAATCGCGGCCCACAAGGGAAACCGCGATGGACTGCGTTCGGTTGTTCCCGATGCTGATGAGGTTGCCGCAGACTGGTTCACACGTACAGGTATTTTCCCGGTAAACCATGTGCTTGTGGTGCGCAGTGCCCTTTTGCCCCAGGCGCCCTGGCTGGTCTCTGAAATCCGCGCGCTGTTTGACCGGGCGCTCGAAGTGGGCCGACAGGATGGCACTCTGGCCGCCTCGGTGCGGCACGTGGCAGGGGAACAGCCGGTTCACAGCTATGACCCGGACAAGACCAGAGGCGCGATGCAGATGTTGCTGGATTTCGCATATGAACAGGGCCTGTTCCAAAGGACATGGACCGTTGACGCGCTTTTCGGAGAATATGCGCGCTAACAAGCGCGCGTGCCCTGCTCCGGGAGAAAGCAGGGCGGAGCGGAACGCGAAACGAACGAGGTGTACAATGGCGTACACATAGAGGGAGGAAACTGATGCGACATATCATTCTGGCGGCCACTGCGGCCGTTGCCTTGACGACCGGCCCCGGGATTGCCCAGGCCGATTACCCGAGCAAACCTGTCACTATCATCGTCCCGTTCCCCGCAGGGGGGGCGGTTGATATCGTCGGACGCTATCTGTCGGACAAGCTGGGTAATCTCTGGGGCCAGCCCGTCATCATTCAGAACCAGCCGGGTGCCGGTACCAGCATCGGCTCGGCCCAGGTGGCACTGGCTGAGGCTGATGGGTATACTCTGCTGCTGAACTCCAGCTCGTTTGTCATGAATGCGGCCATCAGCCCCGACCTGCCCTATGATCTGGTCGAAGATTTCACCCCGATCAGCATCGTCGGGGGGGTGCCCCTTGTGCTTTCAGCCGGGCCATCGCTTGGCGCGACAGATTTTGCCGGCGCGATTGCGGTTTCGAAGGAACGTCCGCTGACATATGCCACTGCCGGAATTGGTACGATCAACCAGTTTGCGTCGGAAATGCTGGCCGGCGAGGCCGGTCTGAACCTGATCGCAGTACATTATCCCGGCGGCGCCGCAGCGCTTACCGATGTGATGGGCGGCCATGCCGATTTCTTCTACAGCAGCATGATCCAGGCCCTGCCCCATATCGAGGCCGGAAGCCTGACGGCCATCGTGGTCAGCAGTGAGGAGCGCAACGCTGCCTTGCCCGACACGCCCACCGTGGTTGAACTGGGGTATGAAGGCGCCGTCATGGAACAGTGGTGGGGCATGTTCGGCCCTGCCGGTCTGGACGAGGCGCTGGTGGCCAAACTGAACGCCGATCTTAAAACCGTGCTGAGCACCGAGGAAACTATCGCCTTCTTCGCCCAGACCGGGGGGGAGCCACGCCACATGGCTGCTGCAGACTTCAGCGGGCTTGTTTCAGCTTCCCATGCGCGTCTCATAGAGATTGCCGGCGAAATTGGCATCTCCAACTGAAAAGCCATCATGATCGGTGACCGGCGCGGGGTTTCCCGCGTCGACATCGCATCATGATGACGACAGCCGCGTGAAAGTCCGCGCATGTCCCTGCAACCCAGCCGGAAAGAGTTCAGAGTGCAGACACGGGATTATCGCGATGTGATCGGTGGCGTCATTCTTGTGCTGATCGGGCTGGGTTTTGCTGCCTATGCATTCCAGAATTACCGGCTTGGCGGTATTTCACGTATGGGTCCGGGCATGTTTCCGCTGGCGCTGGGGCTGATCCTGGCGCTTCTCGGGGCGGTGCTGACAGGGCAGGCGCTGCGGCGCCCGGGGGATTGGCCCGTCGCGGACCCGGCAACCGCCGGTCTGGTGCTGGCTGGGATCGTTGCCTTCGGCCTGGCCATCCGACCGCTGGGGCTGATCCCGGCGATCTGCCTGTTGGTGGTGATCACGACCCTGGCAGAATGGCGCATCCGACCGGTTAGCACGCTGGCCCTGTGCGCCGTGCTCAGCGTCATGGCCTGGCTTATCTTCGGCCTTGGGCTTGGCCTGCCGGTGCGGATGTTCTGGTGGAACGCCTGATGGAAATGCTTGGCAACCTTTCCCTTGGTCTTCAGGTTGCGCTTGCGCCCGAGAACCTGATCTATTGTTTTGCCGGTGTGTTTTTTGGAACGCTGATCGGGGTCCTTCCGGGGCTTGGTCCGCTGGCGGCGATTTCCATGCTGTTCCCGGTCACATTCTATCTCGAGCCGACAACCGCACTCATCATGCTGGCCGGCATCTGGTACGGCACCAGCTATGGGGGCAGCACCACCGCAATTCTGCTGAATATTCCCGGCACACCGGTCAATGCGGTGACCGCTCTGGACGGTTACCCGATGAGCCGGCAAGGCAGGGGCGGCGTGGCATTGTTCATGACCACCATCGCGTCGTTCATCGGCGGGTCGGTCGGGATCATTCTGCTGACGGTGCTTGCCCCGGTGATGGTTACCTATGCGTTGCGCTTCGGATCGGCGGAATATTTCGCACTGATCACACTCGGCCTCGTCGCCGCCTCGACCATTTCCAACGGCTCCACCATCAAGAGTCTCGCCATGGTGGTGCTGGGCATCATGGCCGGAACCATCGGGATGGACATGTACACCGGCGCCTTGCGCTATACCTTCGGGCAGCGTGCCCTTTACGACGGGATCGGCATTGCCGCGCTGGCCATGGGTCTGTTCGGCGTGGCTGAGATCATCGGTTCCATCCACACCGCCCGCAGCCGCATGATCGACCGGAAAAGCGTCCGCTTCAGTGCGATGAAACCCACGCGCGACGATCTGAAACGCTCGTGGCGCCCCGTGCTCCGGGCCTCGGCCATCGGATCGTTCTTTGGTGCCCTGCCCGGCACCGGCTCAGCCATTGCAGCCTTCGTAGCATATGGCATGGAAAAACGACTGGCAAAGGAACCCGAAAGGTTCGGCAAAGGCGCCATCGAAGGCATCATGGCACCGGAAACCGCCAACAATGCCGCCGACCAGACCGCCTTTATCCCAACTCTGGCCCTGGGTATTCCGGGCTCTGCCACCATGGCGCTGATGCTGGGGGCGATGATGGTGCATGGTATCACCCCTGGTCCGCGGCTGATGGTGGATGAACCCAGCCTGTTCTGGGGGCTGGTGATGAGTTTCTGGATCGGCAACCTGATGTTGCTGGTGCTGAACATTCCGATGATCGGACTCTGGGTGCGGGTGCTTCTGATTCCTTACCATTTGCTTTTCCCGGCGGTGTTGGTTTTCATCTGCATCGGCGCCTACAGCATTGGGAACAACCCATTTGACATCTGGGTGGTCGCAGTCTTCGGGCTTCTCGGATATCTGATGCGGGTGCTTGATTTTCCGGCGGCGCCACTGCTGCTCGGGTTTGTTCTGGGGCCGATGCTTGAGGAACATTTCCGCCGGGCGATGGTGCTGTCGCAGGGCGACATCAGTGTTCTGATCACCCGACCCATCAGCGCGACAATTCTGGGTCTGGTTGGGCTTATGTTGCTGTGGAACCTGGTGTCGGCACTTAAGTCCCGCAGGCCGGGGCCACCCCCGATATCGTAACAGGTCTCAAGCGCTTACCGGATCACCCCAGGATATCGGGCAGCCAAAGTGAAATCTGCGGGACGTAGGTCAGGATCAACAGGATCACGAGCAGCGGAAAATAGTAGGGCAGGACTTCGCGGATCACCCGGGCGACCGGCTCACCGGCCACTGTACTGACCATGAAAAGCGACATCCCCATGGGCGGAGTGATAAGCCCGATCATCAGGTTATAAACGATCACCACTCCCAGATGCGTCGGGTCTACCCCGGCCGCCACCAGTGGAGGCACGATCAGGGGCGTGAGGATCAGGATCGCGCTGGTAGTCTCCAACAGAAGGCCGATGAGCAATACCACGATATTGACGATCAGCAGCAGTATCAAAGGATCCGAGCTGAGCGTCAGCATCGCTTTGGTAACCAACTGCGGAATCTGCTCCAGCGCCAGCATCCGGGTGAACAGCATCGAAGCCGCAACCATGATCATCAGGACCGAGCTTATGCGCACCGTGTCCCATGTGGCCCGGAACAGGAACTGCCATTCGAAATCGCGATAGATGAAAATGCTCGCGACAAGGATGTAGAGCACCGTAAAGGCCGCCGCCTCGGTCGCGGTAAAGTAACCGCCCAGCATTCCCAGAACCAGGACCACGGGTGTCAGCAAAGCAGGCAGCGCCGAGACAAAGCTGTGCCAGACCTCGGAGCGGGCCGCGCGGGGTTCAGTCGCGTAATCGCGGCGATGCGCCAGAAACGAGGTGAAAGCCATCAGCACGATGGTGATGAGAAGGTCGGGCAAAATCCCGGCCAGCAGCAGCTTGACCGCCGAGGTTTCCGCAGTCGCCGCATAAATGATAAAGGGGATGCTGGGCGGGAAAATCGGGCCGGTCGTCGCAGAGACTGCCGTGAGAGCGGCCGCGAAGGAGGGCTTGTCGCCTGCGTCTTTCATCGCCTTGATCTCGATCGTGCCCAGGCCACCGATATCGGCCAGCGCCGGTCCCGAACTGCCCGAGAAGATCAGGCTGGCCAGGATATTCACCTGCGCCAGCCTCCCCTTCCAATGGCCGACACAAAGCTGGGCAAAGCGGAATAATCGGCGCGCGATGCCCGAGGCCCCCATGAGGTTACCCACGAGGATGAACAACGGCACCGCAAGCAGCGGGAACGAATCCAGCGAATTGGCCAGGATGTGCGGGATCGTGGGCAGCGGATAGCCCAGAATGAACATATAGGCGATGGACGGCACGATCAGTGCCATCGCGACGGGCATGCCAACGGCGACAAACGCCAGGAATGCGCCGATAATGAGGATCGCGCTCATGCGCCTGGCTCCGGCCGGTCGGCTTCCGCCAGGGCTGGATCACCCGACATCAGGCGCACCAGCTGGCGCAGGGATTCCATCGCCATAAGCGTGAAACCCACCGCCGTTCCGGCAACAAAATACATGACCGGCAGTCCCAGGGAGGGCGAGCGCTGCGCCCACATCGGACCAGTCATCAGCATGACGCAGCCAATGACGATCACGACCGATACCGCGACGATCAGAGCCTCGATCGCCCCGGCCAGAACCCGGCGCGCACGCGGAGACAAAAACTCAGAGAAATAGGAAACATCCGATTACCCCCCCCCGGTCGACCGTCTTCAGCGCCTGCACAGGCTACATCTTTGACGAACCCGTGTCAGCCGGGTAGTCTTGTCGAGCTAGGAAATCCAAAAACGTTCATGAGAACGTAGGATTTCACACTCTCCTGCATTACGCCCCATGTCTTGGCGGAACTGATCCGGCCCGAATTGCGGCCGGGGCGAGGTAACGCCTCGCCCCGAACGGTATCGTGTCGGCATCGTCTTGGCGCGGTCCGCCTACTGGATGAGACCGAGCGTCTGAAGCGCCTTGCGGTATTCCTCGCGCTCGCTCTCCAGCATTGCCTGGGTTTCCTCGTGGCCACGGAAATCGGTACGCCAGTAATTCTCATCCGCGACCGGCTTCCAGGCGGGGCTGGCCGTCACTGCACGCAGCTTGTCCTCCCACCAGGCAATCTGCTCGTCGCTTATGTCTTTGGGGCCGAGAATGCCGCGCCAAGCGCCCCAGACGACATCATAGCCCAGTTCCTGCCAAGTGGGAGCATCGGTCAGCACACCGCCCATCCGCTCGGGGGCGGCGACGGCCACGACCTTCAGATCGCCCGCCTCGTGATATTTGGCGAATTGCGCGCAGCCGGAGGCAACCACGTCCACATGCCCGCCCAGTAGCGCGGCCACGGCCTTGCCGCCGCTGTCAAAGACGGTTGAGCGCACCTTCGTGATGTCGGCGCCCACCGCGTCGGCGAGCTTTGCCATGGCGACATGCCACTGGTTGCCCGCCGAGACGGCAAAGCCGAACCGCACCTGGCTGGCATCGGACTGCAACGCGTCAACGAGCGCCTCGGCGCTGGCGATCTCGGCATCGGGCTTCACCGCGAAACAGCCGTCCTCGAAGACCAGCATGCCCAGCACGGTCAGGTCTTCGAAACTCGGGCCGCCGGATCCCAGGACTTCGCCCGAAACGATGTTGGGCGAGAAGATCGAGATCTTGCCCGCGTCGCCCGGGTTACGGTTCAGCATCGACCAGGCCACCGCGCCGCCCGCGCCGGGATGGTAGGAGATAGTGAAGGTTTCCGTGATAATGCCCTCTTCCTCGGCCACTTCCTGGATCGACCGGGCCAACCGGTCATAGCCACCGCCAGGACCGGCACCCACCAGAACCTCGATCGGGTCGTCCGGGCCCTGCTGGGCCACGGCCGGTGCGGCCAGCATGGTTATGGCCGCTACCGCGATGGCACATTGAATCTTGAGTCGTGTCATGTCTTCCTCCCTTGTTGCCCGGCTCTGGTCCGGTATCAGACGTCCGGCCGCACTTCATCGTCGGCCGGTCGAGTGTCGGCCCGCCGCTTGCGGCGTGCGGCCAGCAGCGGCGACAGGATCATCAGGACTGTCAGGATCAGCAGGATCAGGCAGACCGGGCGCGTGACGAATACACTCCAGTCCGATCCCGACAGGCTCAGCGATTGGCGCAGTGACTGTTCCAGCGTACTGCTCAGGACAAGCCCCAGGATCATCGGGGTGATCGGGATGCCAGCCTTGCGCATAAGATAGCCCATCGCACCGAACCCGAGGGTCAGCCAGACATCAAACAGGCTGTTCGACAGGCTGAAGGCGCCGGTCACGGCCAGGACCATGATGACCGTCATCATAAGCGCGGCTGGGACGCGCAGCACCCGCACCCACAGGCCGATCAGCGGCACGTTCAGGAACAGCAGCACGATATTCGCAACGTACAGCCCGCCGATCACGCCCCAGGTCAGCACCGGCTGTTCCGTGAATAGGCGCGGACCGGGCTGGATGCCATACATCATGAGCGCCCCCAGCAGCACCGCCGTCGCGGACGAGCCGGGGATGCCCAGGGTCAGCAACGGCACCAGCGCGCCCGAGACAGAGGCGTTGTTCGCAGCTTCCGGGGCGACCAGCCCCTCGGGAGCGCCCTTGCCAAATTCCTCCTTGCGCGAGGACAGCCGCATTTCCGTCGAATATGCGAACAGCGTCGCCACCGCCCCGCCCGCGCCGGGCAGAAGGCCGACCACGAAGCCGATCACCGCGCCGCGCACCAATGTGAAGCGGACGCGCATCCATTCCGCCTTCGTCGCCCAGAGCTTGCCGATGGCCTGCGGTGCGGTCCAGCGGCCCGCGACAAGATTTTCTGCCGTGACCATGACCTCGGTCACTGCATAGACGCCGATGATCGCCGCCAGCAAGGGCGCCCCGTCCGCCAGTTCCGGCATGCCGAACGTGAACCGCGACGACCCGCTTTGCAGGTCGATCCCGATGGTGGCGATGGCCAGCCCGATCAGCAGCGAGATGAATCCGCGGACCGCAGAGCCAGACACCGTACTCGCCGTCGCGGCCAGCGCAAAGACCATCAGCATGAAGTATTCGGATGGTCCCAGTTTGACCGCGAGGCGTGAGACGGGTTCCGCGATCAGGGTCAGGCCGATCAGACCCAGCGTCCCGCCGACGAAAGAGGCCGCCGCCGACAACAGCAGCGCCGCGCCCGCACGGCCCTTCTGCGCCATCGGATAGCCGTCGAGTGTGGACATCACCGATGAGGCGTCGCCGGGAATGTTCAGCATGATCGAGGCGATGGAGCCGCCATACATCGCGCCGAAATAGATCCCGCTCAACATGATGAGCGCCGAAGTCGGGTCCATCCCGAAGGTGAAGGGTAGCAGAACCGCGATGGCCGTCGCCGGGCCGATCCCCGGCAGCATGCCCACCCATGTCCCGACCGCCGCCCCGATGAGGATGAACAGCAGGTTCCCCCCGCTCACCGCGGTCTGCACGCCGGATAGGAGGTTCAGGAAGACGTCCATGACGGCCTACCAGAAGGCCGGGCCGGGCAGTGGGACGCCCAGCCAGACCCGAAAGACGATGTGAAAGATGCCCGCGATCACTACCGCGGTCAGCGCATTCACCGGCAGCGTCCGGAACCGCATCAACTCCAGCGCGGCCAGCGCAAAGATTGCCGTCGAGATCATGAAACCCGCATGCGGCAGGATCAACGCGAACCCGGCCGCCAGCGCCAGCGCCGCCCAGGCGCGCGCCTGGGCCGGCATGTTCTCGGCATCGTCGCCCTTGTGCGGACGCAAGAGTGTGGCCGCAAGGAACACCAGGGAGAATGCAACCAATGCCACCGCCAGCACCATCGGGAACAGGCGCGGACCCAGCGGATCGCCCAGCGGCGGCAGGCGGACTTGCGCGGCCATCCACAGATAGGCTACGGCAACCGCGACGAGGATCGCCCCAGTCAGCAGGTGCAGGTAACGGCGGGCAAGGCTGCGGCCGGTCATCCCCTGCCCTCCGGTAAGACGCGCGGTGCGGGGCCAGCATAGGTATACATGATGTCGTCAGGCACGGGCCCCTTGATGCGCTTGCCTTGTTCCTGCGTCTCGACCGCGTGGGCCAGCAGCCCCACTGCGCGGGCCAGCACGAAGATACCACGCGCCAGCGGCGGCGAGAATCCAAGCTCGGCAAGGACCACGGCAAAGGCGCCGTCCACGTTGATAGGGATCGGCTTGCCCTTGCGTCGGCTCAGCGCGGCTTCGATCGCGCGGATCGTGCGGGCGTGATCGCCACCCACGGATCCGGCTGTCGCGGCCTCGTCGATCAACGAGAGCATCCGCACCGCACGCGGGTCTGCACTGTGAAAGCGATGCCCGAAACCCGGAAGGAACTTGCCGCCCTGCGCGAAGAAGCTGTCGAGCCATTTGTCGACCTGGGCCTCGATGCTCTCGCCCTCGGCGTCGCGGATCGCGTGCAGCATCTCCATCACCTGCTGGCCCGCCCCGCCATGCGTGTCCCCCAGCGCGTTGATCCCCGAAGCGATGGCGTTGTTCAGCCCCACGCCGCAGGTGATCGCCATGGCCGCAATGGCACAGGACGGCGACATCGGCCCGGCATTGACCGACGACACCATCGCCGCCTCCAGCAACTTCGCCTCGTGCCTGTCGGGCAAATCGCCGCGCAGCAGCAGCCAGACCATGTCGACGAAACCCACATTTCCGATCAGATCCTCGATGGCATACCCACGATAACGGATCTGCCCGTCCTGGACGTCGACGATCTCGGTCTGCCACCAGTCGCGCACCTTGTTCCGTGTTTGGTCGCTCATGTCTCGATCTCCTCGCGCAGAGTGGGCTGCAAGCCGGCCTCGATCAGCAGGCGCGGCGTATGTGAGACGGACTCGGCGATGATCGCCCCCGCCTCGCGCAAAAGCGCGCGCTTGGCGCTGGCGCTGTCCCCCTCGGCTGAGATCATCGCCGCGGCGTGACCGAAACTCATCCCCGCCGGATAGTTTTCCTGAAACAGCCCGGCGATCAGCGCGACCAGCGGCTTTCGCAGGCCATTTTCCCGCAGGTGACGCGCCAGTTCGGCCTCGTTACCCGATCCCGGTTCGCCATAGATCACAATGGCGTCGGTGTCCGGGTCGTCCTCGAAAAGCCGCACATAATCCAGCAGACGCCCGCCCGTCACCCGATCGCCGCCCATGGCGACGGCGGTCGAGACGCCAAAGCCGCCAGCTTTCAGCGACAGCCCGATCTCGGCCGACATCCCGCCCGAGCGCGAGCAGATGCCAATCCGCCCCGTCCCATAGATATCAGCCGGATCCTCGCCGCCGATGCCGCCAAGCTTGGACAGGCCCGGCGCGATGATGCCGTTGGTATTCGGCCCCACGACCCGCGCACCCTTCACGGCCGCAGAGGCGACGAGACGCGCCATCTCCTGCCGCGACAGCCCCTCGGAGGTGATGAGCACCAGTTTGACCCCTGCCTCGAGCGCCTCCATCGCCGCATCGCTCGCGGCGGCGGCAGGAACGTAAATCACGCTGGCGTCCACTGCGTGATCCCGCGTGGCCGCGCGAACCGAGTTGTAGACCGGTAGGTCCAGCACCGTCTGTCCGCCCTTACCCGGCGTCACCCCGGCCACGATGCGCGTGCCGTAGGCAAGGCAGTTGGCGCTGTCGGTACGGGCTTGTCGGCCTGTTAGGCCCTGCACCAGAACGCGTGTCTCAGCGTTGATCAGAATTGCCATTTCACACCTCCACAGGCTGGGACGCGCGCTGCCGCGCCGCGGCGGTCAGCCGCACGATCATGTCGATCCCCTCGCTCATCGGCGCACCATGCGGCAGGTAGTGCACGCCGGGCAGACGGGCGGCGACGGCGCGTGCCGCATCCTCGCCCTGGCCGAACATGCGGATCACCACCGGGAACGTGCGCGGGTCGATCCGCCGCGCCTCCAGCGCCTCGATCGCCGGGATCACCCGTTTGTCGATCTGCGCCATCTGCTGATAGTGCCAGCTGATGAACAGGCTGCGGACATTCGGATTGTCGAGGATTACGTCGATCAGCGCCCGCACCTTGTCGGGGTTCTGGGTCGAGGCGTCGGTGTGGTTCGCCGGGCTGCCGCCCGCCGCAAGGATCAGGTCGTGCTGGTGCAGGCCCGCCCCGCCGCCGCCCACGAAGGTGCCGATGTCACCATCCAATTCGGTATAGCGCACCATCCCGCCGGGCAGGTCGCGGCTGGCCGCGCGCACCCGCGCCTCGCGCTGTTCCCGGTCGGTGCGCGGCTCCTCCTCGGCCTCGACGGCCAGCGCCTCGTTCTCGGTCGCCATCATTGCGCCGACCAGATGCGGCCGACCCTCGACGTCCAGCGCGACCGGGTTCAGCTCCAGTGTAGTCCCGTCATGCCGCACGAAGACCTGGTGCAGGTCCGCAGTCAGCCGCGCCAGACCGGGCAGTTTCCCGTCCGCCAGGCCCGCGCGCTCCCACAGGTCGACCGCGTCCCATGGCGTCAGCCCGCGCAACGGGTCGATCACATCGGTCTGGATGGCGGCCGGATCGTCGCGATGCACCGTCTCGATATCTACCCCGCCCCGGACCGAGGCCAGCACCCGCGGTGGGTAATCCTCGAGCACGAAGGACAGGTAGAGCTCCTCGGCGACCTCGACCTTCTCTTCGACATAAACCGCATGACAGCGGTGGCCGTTGATCTCGGTGCCGATCAATTCGGCCGCGATGATGCCGGCTTCATCCGGATCGGCGGCCAGGCGCACCGCATTCGCCTTGCCGCGTCGCCCGGTGGGCACAAGCGCCTTGACGATCGCCGCGCCGCCGAGCGCGGCCGCGATCCGTCGCGCAGCTTCGGGCGTTTCGGCTTTCTCGCCCTTCGGCACCGGCAGCCCGGCCTCACGCAGCAGCGCCTTCACCCTGTCCTCTGTCAGAAAATGCATTTCGTCCTCTCAGCCTTTCCAGTTCGGTGCGCGCTTTTCGACGAAGGCGGCGATGCCTTCCTGCCGGTCCGAAGCGCTGGTCAGCACCTGCTGGCCCAGCGTCTCGAGTTGAAGCGCCGTGTCGATATCGGCCTGCACCCCCGCGCGGATCACTTGCTTGATGACGCGGATGGCGCGGTCGGAATTGGCGGCGATCTTGCCCGCCGTCTCAAGGAGCGCGGGCATCACCTGGTCCGCTGGCAGCACCCGGTTCACCAGACCCCATTCCGCCGCCTGTGCCGCCGAAAACCGGTCGCCGGTCATGATCCATTCCATCGCGCGGGCCTGCCCGGCCACACGGGCGAAACGCTGCGTGCCGCCGGATCCGGGCATGAAGCCCCGGCGGCTTTCGGGAAAACCGAATTCGGCATAGTCGGCGGCATAGGCGAAATCGGCGCGCAGCACCATTTCCGCCCCCCCGCCCAAGGCAAAGCCGTTAACCGCGCACAGGATCGGCACAGGGCATCGCTCCATCGCACCGTTGTAGCCCTTGAACACCACCCGCTGCGCGCGCCACTCCGCGTCGGACATGCCGTTGCGCTCCTTGAGGTCCCCGCCCACGCAGAAGGCCCGGTCTCCTGCGCCGGTCATCACCACAACGCGCACGCCGGGCCGCTCGCCCCGGTTGATCCCCTCGAACAGGTCCAGCAGTGCGCGCCCCAGCGCGGTGTTCACCGCGTTCAGCACTTCGGGCCGGTTCAGCGTCGCGACCAGCACGCCGTCCTGTTCCTCCCGCAGGTCGAGGCCGACGCTCATGCCTTGGCCCGCCGCGGACAACCCCATTGAATTACAGACCATTGTGGCCTTCGTTCAGGCGTTCTCATACGCCTTCCCTCCCGTCGTGATGTACCTTCCGCGCCGTCGCAACGGCGGGTCTCTCTACGTCAGAGTGTTGGAAAGCACGCGCCTGATGTCAAGATTCCTCGTCGAGAGCGGCTCTATGTAGGTAAATCCTCGACATGCGTTCGGGGTGGGGTTAGCATGGACAGGGATAGTCGGCGCGTGGTTGCCCGCCGCTGGACTGGCTGCGGCGCAGCATTTTGGACGCGGCGGTGCAACATCGGCGAATCATTGGCCGGACGGGGCGAAACATGGACATCAGCAACCTGGAAACTTTCCTCGTGGTCGCCCGGCATGGCAGCTTTTCCGAAGCCGGAAGGGCGCTTGGTCTGTCGCGCTCGGGCGTCGGCATCCGCATCACCGCGCTGGAACAGGAATTGGGCCACCCGCTGTTCGACCGCGGTACGCGCCCGCCGAAACTGACCCGCAAAGGCCGCTTCGTGCTGGATCACGCACGTGAAATGCTGGCCGTCTGGGCGCGCATGAAGCGGCGCGAGACACCCTCCGAGGAAACCGGCCTGTTCAACCTCGGCACGGTGCAGACGGTGATGAGCGGGCTTCTGCCTTTCGGCCTGACACGATTCCTCGATCGGTTTCCGCAGGTCCGCCTGGTGATCCGCACCGGTTTAGCTGATGAGCTGGACGCCATGGTGCGGCGCGGCGAACTGGACGCTGCGGTGCAGCCGCAATCCGACAACATCCATCCTGGCCTGACTTGGCAAACGATCTGCCGCGAGCCGCTGATGATCGCCGCACCAGAGGGCACGGCCGGCACCACCGATGCAGATCTTCTGTCCGCCCAGCCCTTCGTCAGGTACCGCCGCATCGCCTGGGGTCTCGGTCGCACGACAGAACAGGAATTCGCCCGGCGCGGGATTGAGGTGACGACCCTGGCCGAGGTGGATTCGATCGAGGCGGCGCTGAACCTCGTGCGAAATGGGTTGGGCGTGGCCGTGGTCCCGTGGCGACGGATGCACGATCCGTTCCCGGCGGGCGTGCGCTGCGTGCCCTTCGGCGATCCGCCACTATCGCGCACGCTGGGCGTGCTCTGGCGCGAAGACAGCGCCGGATCGGGCCTCGTTCGCGGGCTGTGCGAGGCGCTCGAGGACGCGGCCCGCGCTCCCTGAAACACAACTCAGTCGACCCAAAGGCGGCCCTTTTCCTTCAGCGCCTGACCAACCCAGCGCGTGGTCATCATGCCGTCCACTGTTATTTGCATCTGCGCCTGTTCGACGGCCTGTTCGAATTTGGCACGGTCACAAGTCATGTCGGCCGTACGCACGCGGCAGGGTCAGCTATAGCGCGTCAATCTGGATGAGATTCTACGTCGCGGTGTCTTGGATCGTATCAGGGTGATTGTCGCTGACAAGCCCTGTTTCAGATGTTGATTGGCGCTCCGCGACAATCTGGGGCGTGTTGTTGATTGTCGCGAAGGCGGCCGGTCGTCCGCGGGTGCGCTTTGCCTGCGAAGTTTCCATTTGATCGGTGGGCTGGGCTCTTGCTCAATCTCTGGACTCGTTGCGGCGCGCCGTCATTAGGGTTCTTTCCTTTGCAGATCCCTGATGCCGGGCCCTGACGGCGAGGTCGCACCGGCACAGCTCGCCTGAACATGTCGCGGGCAGCCTCAGGCATTGCTGTGGTGGAAACCAGGCCGGCACTGAACAAGTCCTGCAGGATGATCAGGGTAAGGGCCCGCCAGCGAACAGGCAACTGCTGCAGCGGGGAGGATGTACCCACGGCTGCGCGGGCCTCGAAGGAGCAATGCCATCCCGGTTGATCAAACCAGAGCGCAAGCACCGGGCGCGCCGCATCCACCCGGTGGAGCGGCGCCCACAAGGTGCGGATCGCCTGCGCCGGGGCTGCACGACGCTCAGCTTCCCCTCTGACAATCCTTCCGGCAGTCGTGACAAGGCTGCCGCTTTCCTCGACGTCCTCGAAAAGTCAGTGGGCGATGCAGACGGAGCCATTGTCCCAGACGATCTTGAAGACGCCTTGAACCATATCTCACGTCTTGCGCCGCCCCTTGAGCGTGACATGCGGTTCCAGAGGTTGCAGACCATGGTCAGGCGTTAAAGAGCGGGCCAGCGGCTACACTTGGTGATCAAGGCAAAGGGGCAGTGCCGCAAATAGCAGCTGTCGCTGTATCGCGCGATTCCCAGTCGCACCGCCGTATGGCCGCTTTCCGCCCTTAACGCCGATATTTCCACTGTATGAGAGTCAAGGTCAGCGTAGCCTTTTAAAGTCGGTATGGCGTCGAAGTGAAGGCAATGATCATTGGCAATTGTGCGCACTTCAGCTTACGCTTGAGCGCAAAGAGGGCTTGAAGACTTGTCGAACACAAAGCAAATTTTGTCTATGCTGCGCAGCCGCGCCGAAGGTGACGAGGACCAGTTTCTCGCCATCGCGCTTCAGGTTGCGGCATCCGAAGCGCGGCAGGGGCACCGGACAAATGCGGACCAGCTTCGTGCAGCCGTCGAAAAGTTGAGGCAGGCCGGTGGTGATAAGCCTTCGGTTCACGTCTCCTTGGCCCGACCACGTGGCGATCTCGAAGGCTTGCTCGACCTCCGGGAGCCGGGGCTGCGTCTGTCGCGAGTGGTATTGGCTGATGATCTGCGTGCGAAGCTCGACCGAGTTGTGCTCCAGCAGGAGCGCCGCACTTGGCTGCGGGAAGGCAACCGCCTTCCCTCGCGACGCTTGTTGTTCGCTGGTCCCCCTGGATCAGGCAAAACAATGACCGCGGAAGCGTTAGCAGGAGAGCTGCACTTACCCTTCCTTGTCGTGCGCCTCGAGGCCTTGATAACTCGGTATATGGGTGAAACCTCTGCCAAGCTCAGGCTTGTCTTTGACGAGACAATCAGACGACGCGGCGTTTATCTTTTCGATGAATTCGATGCTGTTGGTGGTAAGCGGACTGCAACTAACGATGTGGGTGAAATGCGGCGAGTCTTAAACAGCTTCCTGCAATTTATGGAGGAACCGGCCTCCACAGACAGCGTCATTCTGGCGGCCACCAACCACCCCGAGCTCCTAGATCCCGCATTACAGCGCAGATTTGACGAAGTGTTACGCTTTGACATGCCCTCTCCCGATGAAATTCGCGAGGTTATCCAAAGCCATCTGCGACCGATGAAGGCCCCTCGGATAGCTTGGGAACAGATTATTGAGGTCGGTAAAGGCCTTAGCCAGGCCGAGCTTGCCCGTGCTGCTGACGAGGCTGCGAAAGCAGCGCTCCTGTCGGAGCGAGACACCGTACGGACCGAAGACTTGATTTTGGAGCTCCACGCACGACACGACATGCGCGATGTTTTTAATGGCGATCATAAGGTGGTGCGTTAGTCCTTGGCTGATTATGACCGCCCGCATATCGACGTCACCGCTCTGCTGACGACCCAGTCCTATAAAGCCCATCAGCCGAAGGGGACGAGAACATTTGTCAGAAACCGAGAGGAGCATGGTGCGCGTCTGAGCGCTGGCTTGGCGGCATCTTTCGAAGCCGCTAGAGCAAGGCGCCCATCGCCTGAAATGCATCCGCCGGGATTCCAGCTCAGCGACGGGACCTTTGTCACGGTCACATTTGATCCCGCGGCAAAGGAGCTCGACATAGAAAAACCGGAGAAGGGAATCCGGCAGAGCGCAGCGGGTGAAGACGAAGGCAGGCGCACGATGGTTCTCCATCTCCGCGATCAGAATGCGCAGAATTACCTGACTGAACGTGTCGAACGGTACCAGTCTGGAGCGCTGACCGAGGCCGGCAACCCACCGCTTGCGAAAGACATGCAGCCGATCGAAGGTTTCTCACCGACGGAACTCGTCGATCTGTGGCGCGAGGATCCGGCCGCTTTGCCGGAGTCGGATGCTCCTGCATCGTGGTGGGGACTCTGGTGCTGGGAATCTTTCGTCGACGACGTCACCGGTCTTGCTCGTGCACTCGACATGCAGGTTGCGCCCCAAGATCGCTGGAGCACGTTTCCTGACGTGTGCGTTGTCCCGGTCCATGCCACCCGCAGCCAGGTTCAATCCATGCTCAATTTCGGCCAGCTGGGTTTGGCCGAAATAGGCTTTGCAACTGACGATCCCGCAATTCTCGTCGACCTCTCTGGCCACGAGCAGGATGGGCTTGTCGATGACCTCGCAGGGCGGATACTTTGGCCTGGTAACAACGTGCCGGTGGTCTGCTTGCTTGATACAGGAGTAAACCGGGCGCATCCGCTGATAGAGCCAGGTCTGGCGGCGGAGGACGCCCAGGCTGTCAACGCGGATTGGGGTGCAGACGATCATGATCGGCCTGGTCATGGGACCCCGATGGCCGGTCTGGCCTTGCACGGTGACCTGACAGGGCCGCTTGCAGACGCTTCCCGGCCAGAACTGCGTCATCGACTCGAAAGCGTGAAAATCCTTCCGCCAGTCCCGAGAGCGGATGACGATCCAGCCAATTACGGCGCCATTACGCAGGCCGCTGTAGCTCTTGCCGAAGAGCGTAATCCGAATCGTTTCCGCACAATCTGCTCGGCTGTAACCAACACCAAAAGTCGCGGCGACCGTCCGTCTCGGTGGAGCGCAGCAATCGACAGCATTGCTTCGGGTACCGATGCTGGTGAGGATGAGGAGCCCCCCCGCCGTCTTTTCATCCAAGCAATTGGCAATGTCAGCCACAACAACAACTGGTCGATGATCCAAGACCCTTGCCTTCATTCCGGGCAGGATCCATCCCAAGCTTGGAACTCACTCACTATCGGGGGCGTAACCTTTAAAGATAAAATAGAGCATCGCGATCAAGCTGAATGGTCGGCGTGCGCTAACGTTGGACAAGTCAGCCCTTACGGACGAACCTCCTCCAATTGGCCAGACGGCACGACGCCAATAAAACCAGAGATCGTCTTTGAGGCGGGCAACCGCGCGACTAACTCAAGTGGTGATCAAGTAACGGATGGCATGCCATCTCTGTCGCTGATTTCGACTGGAAAAGGCGGGGCCGGAGATGCGCTTGTGCCGTTCCACGCCACCAGTGCCGCGACCGCTTTAGCAGCGAGGATGGCCGCACAAATCATGGCAGAACATCCCAGCTACTGGCCGGAAACAGTCCGCGCAATGATGGTTCACAGCGCACACTGGACGAAGCCAATGCTTGAGGAAATTAGTACTGCTGGACAAAAGACAGCTCGCATTCCTCTACGGCGCAAGTTCGGCTATGGTATGCCAAACTTGTCTCGGGCGCTTGCGTCTGCTTCCAATGATCTCGCGCTCTTCGCCCAAGCCTATATTCAGCCTTTTGATCGGCCCGACGTCAGTCGCCGCAATCCCGATCTGAGGGTCGGCGGAGTCACATATGGCGATGCGCATTATTACGATTTACCGTGGCCAACCCGAGTACTTGAGCAATTAGAGAATTGCCCGGTTCGGCTGAAAGTAACGCTTTCCTATTTTGTGGAACCCTATCCCCTCAAAGGATCGATGCTCGACCCTGCGAGCTATCGCTCATTCGGTCTGCGATTTGATCTTAAGCGAAGGCGTGAGAGCGAAGCCGAGTTCAGACGCCGTAGAAACGCTGAGATAGGCGATAGGATGGCCGGGGGTGAAGCTGATCCAAATTGGGACTTTGGTGAGAAGGCGATCGCCGCGGGCTCTCTTCATTGCGACACTTGGTCGGGAACGGCAATCGAACTGGCTTCGAGGGATAAGCTCGTAATCTACCCCGTTATGGGCTGGTGGCGGGATAGGCCTAGCCAGAGACGCTATCTGGATAAGGCGAGGTACGCACTCGTCGTCACGTTGGAAGCGCCGGAGGCGAAAATCGACCTGCAGGCCGAAGTGGCGGTCACTGCAAGAGCGATGATATCAGCCAAAGCGGCTGCGGTGGTAGACGTGGAAGTTTACGGACAAATCGATATTGGACGCGCTTGCTGACGTCGCGCGACTTGTGGGTAACTGCAAGCTCCAGAAAACGCTTACATCTTAACTACCGAATAGGTCCGATCTTCGGCGGAAGCAGCCCTGACCCCGACACTTCGGGGATGTCATGCAGCGTATCAAATGCGTTGAGGTGTCGAGCTAAGGTCAGCGCAATATCAGCGCGCCCGTACGGCGGGTTTCTCAAAGTTGATCGTAATTCACGATCAAGGCGTTGAGCCCACTCCCTCGTCACGCTGTTCGGGGTCGCACAGGGTTTCCAAGAGAGGACCTTCGGTATCGGGTTAGCCAATGCCCTTATCCCGGTTGTGACAACCACCAGCTGCAACTGTCGCCATGCAGGGGTCCACGAAAGCTCGATGAAAGCACGAAGTTTCTTGATGTTATCCGAGTGCGTTTTGCGCCGGACTTCATGTGGGCCCAGGTCGTATTCTTTTATGTCAACACGGAGGAGTTCCTCCAAAGAAAGCTCCGGGCGCCCCATCGCGTCTGTCAGGACTCCAACCGAGAGGCGAAAGGTGCGGCGTGTGGAGAAGGCGGGGTTCATGAAATCCAACAGATCTTCCAGCTCAGCCCCCGATTTCCGGGTGAGGCCGCCGTGGGTGAACCGTTGATCCTCGGGAGGTGATAAGCTTCGAAGACCCTTTAGCGCAGGGTTTTCGGATAGTGCAGCGATGTCTCGGACGGCAGCCCTGAGCTTTGTGCGATCGGCCGTCTTGGTGATCTGGCGGTGAAGTCTGTCGACAAAAGGTTGGCTCAGTTCCCCTGGAGCAACACCGGCTGCGCTGGCGTTTCTGCGCAGATATGAAAGACCTCTGAACCGTTCTGATTTCCAGCCCTTTTTGCGAAGATATGCATAGAGATCATTCCAGGCCGTCTTTGTCGGATCCTGAGGTGCCACAGGTATAGGTTTCCGGGGCTGCGGGCTGCGTCGAACACCAGGGGGCTTAGGCTTGGCTTTTCGAGGTTTCGGACCATCAAGCGCACGCTGTACCCGGCTCTTGTATATGCGGAGCGTTAGAGCCTTGACCGACGGCAGACCTGCCTCCTCGGGATCAGGAAGGTCACAAATGGCTGCGCGCAGGTCGTCCAGTGTGTCGGTCTTTCCATTCAACCTCCCCCCCATGACGGCAAGCCTGTTCACATAGTTCAAGGCAACTACCGTGTGCCATCCTGAGAATGAGAAATAGTCTCGCCAGATTTTGATTGCGGGAGACATGTTCGCCGCCCCGTGGTCCCGGATTCCGAGTAACCGCTTGGGGCACGCGTCCGGGAGGAGACCCGAGCACAGGGCCAGATCGTTCTTGAAAAGCTGTCGAAACGCATTGACGCCGGCCCGGAACTGCTGCGGCACCCGTCTCGTCATCTCTTCGCGTATGTTCGCCAGAAGGGTATCTGTTACATCTTGCGGAAGTGTTTTCGGTGGCAGGAACTTACATAGATTGCCGAGGGTGCTATTCCCTTTTTTCCAAAGTCGTTCGGCCCGGCCGAGCGACCTCCACGGATCCGCGTCCACATCTCCCGGAGCAAAGCGCATCTGTGCGTTCAGAATCAGGTTTCTCCAGGCCAGATATTGTGAGCGCCCCGGCCAAAATCCGCGCAAGTCAGCCCGCTGAAAAGTATACTTGGCGCCGAACAGAGGCGCGGAGAAATCGAGCGCCGACACGGGAACCCCCTCGATTCGAGCGAGATGTTCGATTGCGACCAGGGTGGCGAAAGCCCGCCCCTCGGAGAGCCGCTGTTCCGCCGTGATCGCCGCGTGAATTTCCGAGAGCCTCATTCTTTGGTCTCCTCGTCGGTGCTGAGCTTTCGTAAAGCCTCCAGGAGGTCCGGCGGCATCAGCGCCGCGCGACGGGCGGCTGCGGTGTCCTGGACCCGGGTGATCGCCACCTGGCGAACCCGTTTTGCTTGATACTTTTTTGCTGTTTCAGGGGATGTCTGATGCGCCACCGCCATGGTGTCGCGGGTCCCAACCTCGCCACGACTGATTGCTTGATCTGTGTGCAGCATCGTCCGCGTCGTCGTGAACGAGGTGCCTGCAAAGGTTTTGAACAGGTGCGGAATATAGGTGGCGCTCGCGTGCTTCCCGCACTCGCGCACGAAGAGGGGATCGCGGGACTGCATGGCGCGCATCCTCAGTTCAGGCAGATGTCGGGCGTCATAATCACCCTGCAGCACGGTATCGACATATCGACCGAACTCTGGCTCCAGAGGCACAACGAGGTGTTCGGTATTGTACTGACGCGTCTTGTTGATCTCGGTGTCGATGACCCATTTTTCGTTTTCCCAGAGCAGGGTCTCCCCCAAGACCAGTGTCGCATCGGCGTTGCGCAGGGGCACGATGCTATACAGGCCGAGGATCGCGCCGGCGTTGCGGAGGCGATGGCGGCGGATTGTGTTCTTTTCCGAGACAGCCCGAAGCAGCAAGGCGTCTGCCTTGTCCTGAAGGCTGAGGGTCGTATTGCCCGTCTCAAGGAGAGCATGGAATTTGAGGGCATCCTGGCCTTTTTCATAGCAGGAATAGCGGCTCAGGCGTTTACTCAGGTATGTGACATCTGCATCAGGAACAGTGCCGATGTAGCGGGCAAAGCGGTGGAGCTCCTCAACGGTGGCGCGCATTGTCGCCCAGCGGATGCCATGCGTTCGCAGGCGGAGCCGGGCTTCGAGGTCGGTGAGATACCGATCGACAACCTCAGCTGAGAGATCCGAATCGAAACCGGCCTGCTGAGCCGACCAAGTAAGCTGACAGAGCTTGTCCCGCATGCGCAGCAGGATGTCAGGGGCAGGAGCCGCAGCCTTTTCTCCGGGGAGGCCCTGCACCCCCCGGCGCAGGACTCTCTGCCAGTTATCGGGCAGCTTCCACGGATGGACCGAGACCTTCCGCGCTCTTGCGTCTGCCCGGTACAGACAGGGATCCCAAGGTGCTGCCGGCTTGACGTCGCCGGGGACGGCACCCTGCGGGATCGAAGTCGGCAACAAGCGCATCGCATCGCAGATGTTGGGGAGTTCACATGGCAAGATGACAGAGAACGCCGTACGCAGATGTTCGAGCCAAGCGGTGGGATCATCGGGTTCGGAGCGTGACCACAACGCATAATCAGACGGGGTCGGCTGGACGGTGCCGGTCTTGCGAACAACGTCCCAGAGCTGGTCGGCTGCTACAAGAGCGGGCAAGGGGATGTCATGGAGCCCTTCGATGTTAAGGAAATGGGCCCACGCAGGTTTGTTCAGAAGTTGAAGCCGGTTCATATCACGACCCCCGAGCTTTCAGAATTTCTGCCCGGCGCCGCGCGACGTCTTGCTGCACGTTCAGGACGGACTGCTTGGCGTTGATCCACGCGTAGTTGCGCTGCACCACCGCAACCGTGTCACCAAGGATCTTTGCGAGATCCTCCATGGATCGCCGACCTTCGTTGATGTCGATTGAGCAGTATCCGTGTCGGAAATTGTGGGAATTCAGCGGCAGGCCGATCGCGGCGGACGCTTCAGAAAGCCAGATGTAAAACGTGCCTTTTACAAAACCGTCTTCGGAAGACCTTGCCCTTTCAAGCGGTGGAAACAGGCAGTGCGTTTTGTCTGCTTCGGGGAAAAGCGGCCGGATTTCCTTGAGGTAAAACCTGATGATCTCGACGGCATGATCCCCAGTTCCGCGGTTTTCAATCGTGATGGCCTCGAGTTCTTCGCCCCGTTGCGACAGGTATGTCCCATTTTTGAGTTCTTCGTTGGGGAACTTGATAACGACGTGCGGTGAGCGCCGTTCCAGATGCAGAAACATCGTCTTGTTGGGCCCGGTGTGCCGCATCGTGAGCATGTTCATCCGGCGATAGGGCGCCCCCTCGAGGGCGATGGCGGCATAAGCCGCCATCAGACCGAACATCCGCGCTTTGCGCAGGGCGGTTTTTACGGCCGCGCGGTCCTTGTCAGGCAATGCCGCTAGGACCTCCGGTTTCGAGAGGGGCAGAAGGTCGAAACCGTCCCGTTTTGCGGCGGCAAGGGTTTCGAGTGCGCGTCGATAATATTCGAGGTGCTGGAGTTGAAAAAGTGCCGTCTTCTTTGGGTCACGCAGAAGCGTTTCGCACCATTTTTTTACTTTCGGGGACATCTTCTTACCAGCCGAATGCCCTTCGATCAGGTGCGGTATGACGTTGGTCAGTCCCGTGACATAAGCGGCGGCATCGGGCTGGCCATTTCGCTCCAGCAGAGCCCCGAGATTATTGGCGTATTTTGTCAGCGTCCTTGCTGCATGGGTTCCGCTGTTGGTCCAGGCCGCCATCACCGCATCGACGTGTCCTTCCGTGAACAGACAGTCCAGCCGCGTTTCGCCAGCCAGGCCGGGGTCCAACTGCAAAAGCGTCTGCACGTAGAGCGTCGCTGCGGCACGGTAGGTGGCGTGGGTCGACTCCGAGAGTCGCTCTGCGAGATGCATGTAACGATCGTCCTCGACCTGCTCTCTTGCCGCCATGTCCACCCACGCATGGATGGCTGTTTGCAGGGGCAGGGGGAGGGTATCGATCCGGCTGGCAGGTCTTGTCTCCGGCGTGACGGGGTACAGGGGCAGCCGAGGGCGCAGGCGGTCAATGGAGCGCAGTGTGTCAAGGACTTTGAGGCCTTTTCTCAGATTCTTTCGCTGCGCGGTGTGGGCGTTGGACAACCAGACCTGAGCCTGCTCCATCGTCACGTTCTCGGGGGAGATGTCCGCTGCGCGGCAGGTGTCGACCAATGCGGTCAATGCAACACAATGCTGCGGCCGCACGAGGCCGGCGGTTACCAGAAGGCCGACCTGGCTCAGAAGATCTGACCATCCATCCTGACGCGACTTCCGTTCGATCTTTTCCGCCATCGCACCCGTCACGGATTCGATGAGCCGGCGGCCGGCGCGCTGAAACTGTTTGTAACTTTCGTCAGAAATCCCGGCAGCATGAATGAGCGCCTGGAGAGCCGGCATACTGCCGCGCAATCTGCGGACTGTCGTCTGATAGACATCCAGATCGGCCGGGAAACTGTCAAAGTCCGGACCCTCAAAGCCATGGATCGAAAAAGCCGCTTTGGCTTTCCGGATATCCTGCGTCTGGCTGCCGCTGCCATATGTTTCCATGAAGGTCACGGCATCGGCCATCGTCGGCGGGGTGGGGATGTGATGGATCATGAGTGACCCCCTCTGGACTCGGCGTTACAGGGACTTTCTGGCCCTATTGGGCGATCGGTAACGGAAGGTCGTGAATTTCCCTGTGCCGCAAAATCATGACTGTCCGTTACAACTGGCACTGGCGGGAGACCTCGGCGGTATCGGAGCAAATTGCCGCAAACACGTTACGGGCGGTGGCCTGAACACGCGTCTCCGGTGTCCCCCGAAGCGGCGCTTGGGGCGCGAGGAAAGGGATAGGGTCCCCCCGGAGGTGTGCCACGATCTGGGCCGGGATCCAGCGGCGGCCGCGCGGAGCCGCTTGGCCTGGCGCGGTCTGCGTCAACGCGACAGGGGCAGGCAGGAGGAGACGGTTTTCGCAAATGGCGGCATTGATTGCCGAGACGCTTATTCCCGTGATCCGGGCCACCCAACTGGCCTTCTGAAGGGGGAGCAGCAGCAGATTGAGATCCTCGGCGGCATCAGGCGTCACGCCGAGGATTTGACGCATGATGTCATGCACACCGTAGCGCCGGCTGTGGCTTTGACCGCTGATCTCACGCAGGCCGTAACGCTGCACCAGGCGCGGGACGGCGTTCTTGCCGATCTGCGCCCAGCTTCCCAGCTCCGCCGTCGTCATCACGCCGGGGGTGCGAAGAGTGGCCGGCGGCGGCATGGTAATCATGTGACGATCCTCCGGGGCTTAATTTTCGCAACAAACCACTCGAGATGTTCTCTATATGTCTCCGCGTGCTCTGCTGAGCCCGCCGCAGGCAAGCGCCGCAGCAAACCTGAACGAAATCGCAGCCTTTCGAGCTGCAGAGCCTTAAGTAAAAGACTATTTAACAATGGCTTGAACCTCCGCTTAATGAGCAGAGATATAATGGGTAAGGTTTAAAATGGGGTTTACGAAATCTTAGGAATTATGTGCTGCCGTCACCGGCCCTGCTCATCCCGCCTATCTTCCGCTACTCATCACGGTCGCGGCGTAACCGAGCACCCGCAGCGAGCGCCTGGAAGGTCCGCCGGCCGGACATAAAGCTTTTACTACAACTCAGGGGCCATCACCAACTTTTAGCTATATCTCATTGCTTTCGGACGAGCACTTCTCGGTCGACGGCACGCTAATCAAGGCGTCGGCCTCGATGAAGAGTTTTCAGCCGAGGGCCGATCAGTCGATGCTCAGTCCTTTGTGGACTTGATCCCCGCTGACGCTGGAGAGACGATCAAACGTCATTTGTTCGACGACAACCTGCGCGTTTTTCTAGAATCAGACCGCTACAGCGGCTTTTCTGGCCGGACAGGAGAGGGCATATCACCGAATTTTATGGTGCCGAAGTCGGGCACCCGGATCCGCTCGCCGACGCCCGCGTCGGCGCCGTCGCGACGCTCAGCATTGGCCGCCTCGCGAGATAGGCGGTCGGCGGTATCTAGTCCATCAAGATCGTCCATTAGCTCGCCGGCCACAGACTGTCCGTTCTCGATCTGGTTGTTGGCGTTGCGTACCGTTTCAGCGACCTCGCTGCTGTAAGGCAGGCGATAGACCCGGTGTTCGCCGGTCGGATAGTTCTGCGCGTTTAGAGGTCTCAACCAAAGATAGATCGCCCCCGGAGTGTCAGCCGCCTTGTCTGGCTCTTCTATCACCGACCAGTGAAGTTCAAACAGCTTGGGGAGAGGCCCCTCGCTTGGCAGACCACGCAGCTCGCCGATCATGTGATAAGTGACGAAAATGAACGGCACCCCTAGCATGATTGCAGTGACGCGCAGGATCAGCGGCACTTCACTGGCCAGCAGAATGAGCAGTATCAGAATGACGACAAAACCATAGGCCACGGCGAGAGAGATCACCAGCCAACTCACTTCTCTCCGCCCCGGCTCAGGCCCACTTCGAGGGGGCCGGTGGGTGCTTCCTGACCTGCACGCAGTTTTTGTGTCAAGGCTATGAGGCTTTTCGGGCGATCATTGACGTCGCGCACCTCGTTGCCGTCCATCGTGAAGCGCACCATAGTGTGTTCGTCCCCCTGCGCCTTCAGTACGGCATTGCCATAGTAGATCACGCTGACTGTGGGGTTCATCTTCTGCACGCGCACTGAGACAGTTACAGGATCGGTGGTATTGGCGAGGAAACGCATCACGTTCACTACATATTCACCATCGAGCAGGCCGCGTACCGAGACAATTTCCTGGTTAAGGGGGTTTTCGATCTCACGCCCGTTCATCAGGATTACATCGCGGAACATCCCCCGGTCGTCGCGGTCCAGATGCATCAGATCGGCTTCGGGCTGGTTGTACCAAACGATGTTGCCGGCCGGACCCTCAACATAGGTGTCGATGTCATCGGGGTTGCCGTCAGGCCAATCCACGGTGATCAGGATCTGGACATCGGTGTCGATCCTGCCGGTCTCGGCTTCGGGATGGATCAGGGCGAACGCCACGAAGAAGAGGAAGGCAAATGCCACCAAGGAGTTAAAGAGCAAGTCGGTGAAGACGTCGAATTCGGGACTATCATTGTTTTCGAACATGGTTAGTCGGCGGAACGGGCAGAACGCAGGAATAGCTCGGTCAGCCGAACGGTGCGGCGCAGAATCCGTAGGGCCGCAGCATCCAGTATATTGAATTGAAGCCGCAACAGCACGCCACACACCAGACCGGTGACTGTGGTCAGCAGTGCAACCGCCATCCCTGCGGTCATCTGCTGAAGCGCGGCGCGCATCTGAGCGATCTCGAAATCCCCCAGATCACGCAGAGAGACCAGCATCGCGATAAAGCCGATGACCGTGCCCAACATTCCCAGCTTGTACATGACATCGGCTACGAAGATGCCGCGCCGTCCCGGAACGCGCAATTCCGCTGCGAAGCTGTCAAGCAGGATATCCAGATTTCCATCTGGATCCCGTTCGAGCCGGATCGCCACATCATCCAGAAAATCCCCGACCAAAAGCCCACGGGGCACCGCCCGACCTCCAAGTTCCGCTCCTCGCGGCGCGACCGAAAGCTCAGCGCCGGTGTGTAGGGCCGTCGTCGTCGCCTCCACTGCGGCCAACTCACGCGAATAGTTTACCAGCATCCACAGGCAATAGATGCTGAACGCGGCGAACAGGACAATGATAATCAGCGAAAGACGGCTGGAATCGTTGGTAAGCAAATAGTTAATGAAGCCGTAATCCCACAGTATGACCCCCGCAAATCCGATCGCTGCAATGAGCAGAACCCAGCGCAGAAGTCCGTCGAAGTGACGGATCGACGGGGAAGGGGGATTGATGCGGAACACTGTCATCTGTGACCTTAGCGTAAACTGCCGGGGTTGTTTTCCTGACGCCAGAGCCATGGCTCCAGAAAGTGCGTCCCATTCGCCCAAAGACCCGCGCCTTCAGTAATGGCGTCGAGTTGTGCGGCCTCATAAGTGTCGGTCTGTTCGGAATACGCTAGCGCCATACCATTGCGTACCATAATCTCGTTGACGTCGTCACCACCTGACATGCAGACGCCATAGCGCCGATTCAGCGGATCGGCCTTACCGTGAAGGATGCAGGTCACTTCAGCCCGCCCGACGATCGTTTCCAATAATCGCTGTGCGGCGTCGTGACAGCTCCAGACCTTGTCGTCGCGAATACAGGTTTGGGGGGGCTCTGGGGCGTCGATACCCCAGAGAATTACCCGCTGGTCACCTATGCGCAAGATGTCGGCATCTATCACTACAGCGGTTCCGCTGATTTTCTCTTCTTCGGACTCCTCTGCCACGCCGGTTGTTGTGATAGCAAACAGTAGCACCGCCGACGACATCAGGCAGGCCGAATAGAAACGATGTCCGTTAGCTTCCTTCATTGCAGCTATCCGAGATCTTCCAAAGCTCTGGATGTATAGCTTACAGGCGCGCGAGCGCGGGGAAAGTTATGCGAGCCAATGGAATTCTGAATAAGCCCCGCCGTCAGTTCTGAAAAGGACTGCACGTTGTGCTGGCTCATCTCGGCAATATACTCGGTCCGGAGGAAGGTCTGCATCTGTTCATGGATCCGGGCATACGACGAGAGCGTCAACAGATGCTTCTGCACGGCAAGCACGACTTGGCGGCTAATCCAGTCGATACGGTACAACCTTAGACGGTCAGCGATAGTGCTGGATAGGTTCGGCAGAAGCGAAAGCGGGCAGTGGGCGGTCGCCAGACCTTCGCTCACAAGTTCAATGGCCGACACATAGGACATGACGTTGAAGCTGGCCGAGGATAACGGCATATGGTGGCGGTACCAGCCATCGCTGGCAGGCTGCATCGATGCTGGCTCACTCAACGAGACATGCCGTGCAAGTGCGGGATAATGCGCGATTGGTCGAGGATCCCCAGCCACCACGTCGATCAGCGCCTCTTTGGGTATTTCGACGGGAACAACCCAGGCGATCGTGTCGCGAAACATCGGCGTCACGGCGTAGGAAGAGCAGTCCTCTTCGATGCTGGTGGCGTTGATGACGGCGCAATTGATCTGATGCAGGCGTAGGCGTTCCACGACTGCAGCACTGTTCAGTCCCCAATATTGCTTGAACTGGGCATTAGGATCCTCTTGCAAAGCGATGCGCGCCACGGCAGCGGCGAAGCGACCGCGAAGCGTGGGCGTGGTGCCAAGCCGAATCGATACACTGTCGGTCGAAAACAGCGCGCGATGATGAGAAAGTGCGTCGTTATATTGCGTCAGAAGCTGCGAAGCACACTTGAACCAGTATTCACCAGCGCGCGTGAGTTCTATACTGGATGACCTATTGCGGTAGAGCAGTTGGCTGCCCAGATGACCCTCGAGCTTGGCCAGATGCTGGGACATTGACGGTTGAGAAAGCCCGGTGATCTGGGCGGCGCGCGTTATCGATCCTGCTACAACCACAGCATGCAAGATTTCGAGCTGCTTGAATGTGATCTTGGTATCCAACTGACCAGACTCCTCTCGCGCGGCAACATCGCATCCTCGCTACATTTCGACGAGTTGGATGCACCGAATGTGAGGCCCGCAACGGTATTGTCGCACAATTTCGCCGTAACTTGAAGTGGCCTTTCGTCTCCATCTCAAGATATGCGGACGCTACGCCGAAAGCCAACCGAAGGTTTCCGGCTGCGTCGACAAGGGAACCTATAAGTGGTTGTATTCGATTCGAAAATAACCTCTGCTGACCCCGAGTGGATCACCGACCACTCGAAATTTGACAGACCGAAACGCGCCATGCTCACTCCTGTGCTTTCGGAGGTGAACCGGAACTCAGACAATTTGGGAATCCTGTTTGTGGTCTGTGACCTAGACCATCATGCGATGTTGCCACCAGTCAGTAGGGTATAGGTCTCGGTCAGGTCGCGCGCCCCGGTGGCATTGATCACCTGTGCTGCCGGACCCGATGCGACTGTCGCGCCCTTGGACATGATGACGATGCAGTCGGCTTCGGCCAGCTCATCCACAAGATGGGTGGCCCACAAGATGGCGACCCCCGCATTGCGCGACAGATCCCGCATGTGAGCAACCAGCGCAGCGCGCGAAGTGGGGTCCAGACCCGCGCTTGGTTCGTCCATAATCAAAAGCTCTGGTTCATTTAGCAGCGCGCGAGCAACTTCCACTCGGCGCTGCTCACCGCCCGACATTGCGCGCACCATTCGGCGGCGCATCCCGACAATGTCGAGCTGCCCCAGGACCCGGTCGATCCGGTGCCGCAAATCATCACCGGAATAGCCGAACAATCCCCCGTGAAAGCGCAGATTGGCCTCTGCTGTCATGTCCAGGTCGATGGACCGCGATTGAAATACGACGCCGAGACGGCGCAGAATCTTGGACGACTGCGATCCGTGGCGCATGCCGAATACTTCGACTCGGCCTGCATCCTGCATGAAAAGACCCGCTATGATCTGGAACAGTGTCGACTTGCCAGCACCGTTCGGACCCAGCACGCCAACGAATTTACCCTGTGTCACCGTCATTGAAAAGCCCCGCAGCGCCGGATGGCGTCCATAGGACTTCTCGATCCCTTCCATTTCAAGTACCGGTGGCTTTTCGGTCATTCCCAGTCCCTGCGCGTTTTGGCGATACGGTCGGTCTGTGGCGTCGTCTCCTCAGGATCGAGGCAAACTACACCGTGGATACCAGCTCTTGGTTGACCAATGCGGCGACATTCTGCACAATATATCTGATCAAGACCACCGCGTATTGTGCCGCTTTGCTGTGACCGGATCATCGGCCGCGCACCATGGTTAGTGTTCGCCACCTGACATAAGATTCCCAACGGCGGCTTGGTCTGCCATGTTCGCGGCATGAGACGCGATGCCTCTGCCTTTTCCTTAGCCCCGCCGACCGTGCTGATCTTCAAGCCCTGATCACCAACCGCAACACTGCGCACAAGCTCATCTGGCGGGCCGCAATCGTGCTGGCGACGTTGGCCCGCTATGGCATCGTCGGACAATTCCACCGCACCAACGATGAACATCTTACCCACCGGGCTACGCCCGCCCTTCGGGCGATCCGCTGGGTCATGCCGGGACCGGAGCAGCATTTCCGTTTCATCGACTTCAACGAGGTCTTTCAGTGGGTTGCGGTCAGGGTTGGCCCTCGCCCGCCAAAGTTTCTGCAACAAGAGCCATGCCGTCTTGTAGCTGCCAAGGCCGAACTGCGCCTGAAGTTGTAGCGCCGACATCCCATTGGAATGACTGGTCACGATATGCGCGGCGAGAAACCACGTCCGCAATGGCAGATGGCTGCTGTGCATCACTGTCCGAGCGGTCACCGATGTCTACCGCCCGCAGTTGGCACATTCCCAGGTCGCGCGACTTCGCTTCAGAGACCAGCCTTTGCCGGTACCACAAGAGGGGCAGACGAAGCCCTCAGGCCACCGTCGGTCCGCCAGATACTGAGAGCACGCTTGTTCATCAGCAAAACGCGCGTCGAAGGCCTGGCGGATCTCATGCCTTGGAGCTGGGCTGCCGAATAAGTCAACGCCAGTCAGACCGGACGCTTAAATCGGAGAAATGTTGCTTTCGACATAAAGTTATGAACAATTAACCCAAAAGAAAGGAATGAGAATCCATGCGTAAGCACCATCTGATCGCCCTTGCTGTGATCCTTGCACTTATCAGCGGCACCGCAGCACGGGCCGAGGGCAATCTGGCCGCAGACGCGACACGCTTACCCGAACTGTCACTTGACAGCACCGCATTGTCGATGTCGCAGACGGAATACGATCTTGAAACCGGGAAATACTACCGCTGGCGTATCACCAGCGACGGCGGAGAAGAATTTCAGGTGATCGCACCCAATCTGTTCCGCAATGCCTGGATCAACCAGGTCGTGATCAACGATCTGGAGGTCAAACCGTTAGGATTGAGCAGCGTCGAATTCGACGATGCGGGCTCAATTGATATTTGGTTCGTTCCGATCCGGCCAGGCCGCTATGATTTCGGCGTTGCGGGTTACGAAAATCGTGGCATGGCCGGCGTGTTCAATGTCAAATGAGGAGATGCCGAATGAGGGGTGTTAAACATCTCTTGGCAGTTGTCACAGCCGTCATGCTGGGGACTCTTCCTGCCGGGGCGGCTGGAACTGGAAATATCTTCGTATCGACCGAAAAGGGCAACGAGGTGATTGTACTGTCGCCCGACTATCAGGTCATCAAACGGATTCCGACCTCGCGTCGGCCCCGAGACATGCATTTCAACCAAGACCACACAAAGCTCTATGTTGCCTGCGGCGATGATGATGCGATCGACATCATCGATGTGGATAGCCTAGAGGTTGTCGATAGCCTGCTTACCGGACCCAGTCCCGAGGTCTTCGCCTTCTCACCTGATTATTCGAAAATTTATGTTTCGAACGAAGAAGATTCGATGCTGGAGACAATTGATCTGGAGAGTCGCGTCAGCATACAGCACATCCCTACCGGAGCGGAGCCTGAAGGCGTTGTCGTGTCGAAAGATGGCAAGACAGTGTATGTTACCTCGGAAGTCGCAGACATGGTCCATGTCATCGATACCGAGACTGGAGTAGTGAAGGACAACATCTTTGTCGGCACGCGCCCTCGCCGCTTCGTTATGACGCCAGATGGAACAGAGTTGTGGGTTTCGGCAGAGCTGTCCAGCGAGATCTATGTGATCGATCGCGCGACTGATGAGGTCAGCGACGTTCTCAGCTTCCTGCCGCCTGGCTTTCGGCCCGAGGACGTCACGCCCGTCGGTATGGCCATCACCGCGGATGGGTCGCGCGTTCTGGTCAGTTTGGGGCGCGCCAATCACATCGCGGTGGTCGATACCAAAAGTCGCGACGTAGAGAAGTACATTCTGGTCGGCAGCCGCGCTTGGTCCGTTGCGCTGACCCACGACGAAAAGACCGCTATTGTCGTCAACGGCTTGTCAGACGACATCACCGTCGTCGATATGGAAAGTCTGGAACCAATCAAATCCATCCCAGTTGGTCGGGTTCCGCATACAGTGGTGATCGACGACGAATGAGACGCATGTTCGCACTTCTGCTGTTGCTATTGGCTGCCACACCGGCGGCGGCGCGCGATAGGCTAACCATCGGTTTTTTAGGGTTGCAGAACGATTCGCGCTATGACGATAACCGCGTCTACGCACGGATCGAGTTGCGCCCCCGCGGCGATCCTCTTGACGGTGCCAAGATGGCGGTCGAGGATATGAAGATCGTCAGCGACGCGCGCGGATTCGACGTCAATTTAGACCCCCGGAAGGGCGGCGACGATGCAGAGCTTCTGGCTGCAGCGACGGATATGGTAGCCAAAGGCCAGCGCTATATCGTCCTCGACTTGCCAGATGAAAGGGTGCAGGCCCTTGCCACGGCAATGGAAGGCCAACCTGTAACCCTGCTGAACGCCACCGCTCCGGCGATGGCGCTGCGTACCGCTTGTCACGCCAATCTGCTGCATACATCGGCCAGTGACCGAATGCTGGCCGATGCGCTGGTCCAGTATCTGCGCCAGCAGGACTGGACCCGCATTCTGATGCTGGTTGGCAAGGAAACGCGAGATGCCGATATCGCCTCGACTTTCCGCGCTGCCGCCGAGCGGATGCGGCTGACTATCGTCGACCAGCGCTCGTTCGACCTGTCGACTGCTCCCGAAAACCGGGACAAGAACAATATCCGCCTGCTAACCGGGTCGCGCCCCGACTACGACGTGGTCTATCTGGCCGATAGCGATGGTGAATTCGGGCGCTATGTGCCTTATCAGACAGTGCTGCCGCGGCCAGTTGTCGGCACCACGGGATTGACACCTTTAGAGTGGCACTGGTCGCTGGAGCGCTACGGCGCACCGCAGGTCAATTCGCGTTTTGAACTCATCGCGGGGCAACGGCGCATGGCGTGGCAGGACTGGTCGGTGTGGGCCGCGACGCGTGCGGTGATCACCGCTGCGGCGAAATCGCGCGACCAAAGCCCCGAAGGCATTCTTGCCTATCTGAAGTCAGACCGTTTCCGGCTCGACGGCTCCAAGGGTGTCTCTCAGAATTTCCGACCGTGGAACGGACAAATGCGGATGCCGATTCTGCTCGCCACGCATAATGCAATTATAGACATTGCACCGCTGGACGGCTTCATGCACCAGACCAACACTCTGGACACGCTCGGCACCGACAAACTCGAGTTCGCTTGTGACTGACACCCGCGCGCTGCGAATCGGACTTTACGCCATCATCCGGCGCGAGATTGCCAAATTCATACGCCAGCGAGAACGATTGATTTCAGCGCTCGTGCGGCCGCTGCTCTGGCTGGTGGTCTTCGCGACGGGGCTGAACAACCTGCTTGGCGTGTCGATCGTTCCCCCCTACAGCACCTACACCCCTTATCAGGAATATATCGTACCGGGCCTGGTCGGAATCATCGTACTTTTTCAGTCGATGCAATCCGCGCTGTCTATGGTTTACGACCGCGAGGCAGGCGTGATGCGGGTGATGCTCGTTTCTCCTCTGCCGCGCCGCTATTTGCTGTTCGCCAAGATACTGGCCGCCGCCCTGTTGGCCACGCTTCAGGTCTATGTCTTCATCGCCGTTACGATTGCCTTCGGCATCCATCTGCCGGTCTGGGGCCTGCTCTGGATGCTACCCGCCGTGCTGCTGTCGGGGATCATGTTGGGCTCGGTCGGGCTGCTGATCTCAATTTTCACGCGCCAGATAGAGAATTTTGCGGGTATGATGAATTTCGTAATCTTTCCGATGTTCTTCTTCTCGTCCGCGCTCTATCCGCTTTGGAAACTCCGGGAAGCCGACGCTTGGCCAATCTGGATTGCAGCACAAATCAACCCCTTCACCCATGCAGTAGAACTGGTACGCTTCGCGCTTTACGGGCAATTCGCCATAACCTCCTGTGCCGTCGTCGCAGGAGTGGCTGTGGGGGCATTTCTGCTGGCGGCACGGGGCTATGACCCGGCGACAGGGCGTCTTGGCCGCGTCAGCCGCGCTTGACGGACCACAGCAGCGCAACAACCGTGCCGATGCTCGAAACCAACGCCAGCGCCCCGAAAAGACCCGCCACAAGCCAACCTGCCAACGGCATCAGCTCCAGCTCGGAGCCGAGTCCGTACGGGGGCGTGCGCAGCGCCACCGTGCCGTCGCCGGATGCCGCACCCAACCGGATCTGTTGACGTAATTCAGGGCGCAGATCGCCAAGCCAGGCGCGCAACGAGACGCTTTGCCCAGGATCGAGCGGTCCAAGCAAAACAGCATCGATGCGGCCCTCGCTATGTCGGATTTCTATCGCGTCGCCCTTATCGGTTTCGGCATAAAGAAGGCTGGGCAGCGTCAGCGCGACATCGTCCAAACGGTCCTGCCCGTGATTGGCAATGTCGCCCACAACCAAAGCCCGATATTGAGCTGCCTGCGAGACTATCCGCAACGATGGCGATTGGCGCATCATGTCGCGCATGACATCAACGTTCATTAGTCGCGGAATGACTGCATCGGCGACCTTCTCCGGAATGTTACTCCCCAGCAAGATGCGAATCGCCGGATCGTTGCGCGCCCGGTCTTGCAGTCGGCTCGCCAGAAAATCGGTCACTTCCTCAGGATCAAGTTGCGCGCCATCAGGCATTAGAAAATCGCTGACAGCCAGATCCGCGCTAAGGGGCGACGACAGGACTTGGCGCAAAACGCCGCCCATCGATAAAAGTCCGATGCAAGAGAGCAGAAAGACCAAGGCCAAGATGGCAGCCGGCATCATGGACCCGCGAGAACCGGTGCGCGAAGTAGAACTCAATTATCAAGCGCTCCTGTGGCTTCGGCAGGCGTGTCGTCGAGCGAGGCTTTTATCAGGTGCGCGGCTACTTCACCCTGCTCTTGCCTCGTCCGTAAATCATCAAAGATCATCCTAGGTTGAGAGCGTTTCATGGATTTCTATCGTCCTGCTGTTGGCGCTGACTATTCATGTACGGACCCGTCGGGCATGATTGTCTTGGTCATGACAGCGCCGTCCAGTATCGCACCACGCATCTTTGCGCGCGTAAGGCGGGCGCCGCTGAGGTTTGCATCGGTCAGATCTACTTCGGTCAGGTCGGCGTTGAAGAGATCCGCGCCGCTCAAATCGGCGCCTCGCAGAACCGCCCCCCGCAAGCGGGCCTGTATCAAACCCGCATCCGCTAGGTTAGCCCCGGTCAGGTCCGCGCGCGCGAGCGAAGCCCCGATCAGGTTGGCCCCGGCGAGAACCGCGTTCGCCGCAATCGCTCCGTCAAGACGTGCGTCGGTCAGATAGGCGCGGCCAAGATCGGCATGGGTCAAATTGGCTTGCAAGAGCCGAGCCCCCTGCATTCGCGCACCCTCCATATCCGCCCCGGAAAAATTCGCGCGGCTGCCATCGGATTCGTAGAACAAAACCCCCGGCATCACGGCGTCCGAGAAATCGGCCAACTGCGCGTTCGTTTTGTTCAGATTGGCCCCCGTCAGATCGGCCCCACGGAAAACCGCCTTGAAAAGCGTCGCACGATGAAACACCGCATCCATTAGACGCGCGCCCGATAAATCAGCCCCGCTTAGATCGGCACGCTTGTAGTTCGCGCCCTCAAGTGCGCATCCGGGGCAGGACATTCCAGCCGCAGATTGCGCGGCCCCGGCCCCCGCCGTCAACACGCACATCAGCAGCGCCAGAAGGAGAGGGCGGCAAACCATCAATGTGCCGCCGGAACAGTCGATTTCGTCGGCTCTTTGGCCGTGGTGGGATCGACGGAGCCCTTGCCCACGAAGGTTTCCAGAATATAGTCGGCAACTTTCTCGATATCGCGCTTGGGCAGAAAATTCCGCAATGGTGGCTGGGGCTTATCCTCGCCGATATCTTCGGCCGTCATGCCATAGCAGCGGTCATCCGTGTATGAGAACTTCTCGAAATAGGGCATGTTCGTGCCGGGGCGCCCGCATGAAATTACTTCGATCATTGTCTCCTTATCCAAAGCACTTTCGCGCAGATTCGCGCCACTTTCGCGCGCATCGTCCCCGACCCCGTCGCCATTGCTGCCGTGGCACTGGTTGCAGCCGCCCTTATCGAGATAGATGCGTTCTCCGCCTGACAGACCACTCTGTGCCAGCGCAGCCGCTCCAGGCAGGCCGAGCGCGAATGCGGTGACCAGCGATAGCATCAAACGATGGTTTGCGATGGGCGTGTTCATCATGGGAATCTCCTTGTTATTCGTTCGGTCGATGATCCTCGTCTATTTGCAACCGGCCAACGTCAGCATAAGTTTCTTGATGTCTAACATTGAAGGAGCACGGCATGATCAGCAAGCGCATTTCATTTATCGGCATCTGCACGGTTGCGCTGGCAGTGCCAAGAGTGTCTACTGCCCGGCCGGAAGCGTCGGATGTATGGCAGATCGAACTTGGCGCGTCGATTTCGGCTATTCCCGATAGTTTTTCCGAATTTGCCTGCGGCACCGATGGTGGCCCGCCGGCCCAGCCATTGGGTAGCTTCGTCGATTTCGGGCAATGTTCGCCAGAGCCATCGGGATGGCACGAAGTCTATTTTCGTTATGACGACGAACTGGAATATTGGGCCAAGGCGAAAAATATCCCCCTTCTTGTCGCTCAGGCTGGAACTAAGGTCTACGACCTGCCGGTTATCATGTCGGTGCTGATCGACGATAGCCGTATCGTGCGTGGACTGCGACTGGTAAGCGATCCGCGGGACACCTCGGTTGGCCGCGCTGAGGCGCGCCTGCTTCAGCCATTTCTGAAATCGCGATTCGACGGCATAGGCGGCAACCACTGGATCTGTACAGACAAGCCACTGGCTGACGGTGAAACCCCAGTCGGTGGTGAAGCGCTTAAACGTGACTGCACGATGGAGGCCGAGAGCGTATCCTATGACGTGAGTGTGCGCTACTTCCGGCGTCCGGGGCAGCGCCAGATCGACCATACCGGGCATTTCACGGAGGGTGAATTCACGAGCATGGTGCGTTTCGAAATGCATCAGTTATAACGTTTTGTGGTGCCTGCCGGATGAAGAACACCCGGCAGGCAATCTGTCCTCAGAGCGAGAAGACGAAGAGCATTGCGGCGTTGCGCTGCTCGATCAACTCTGGTGTCTTGCGCAGCTTGCCCCGGGCCGGACCGGAAAGGCCGGAGACGATCGCCACGTATTGCTTGCCATCCACTTCAAAAGTCATCGGCGGCGCAGTGAAGCCAACTCCCATATTGATCTTCCACAACTGATCCAACGTCTCGTCGTCGAAGGCCAGAACGCTACCGTCGGTCAGCGCGGTGAAAATCAACCCGCCCGCGGTGCTGAGCGCGCCGGCATAGTTGGGATAGGCTAACTGTATCGTCTTCTGAACCTCGCCAGTCACGGGATCGGACTTGACCAATGCGCTTTCCAAACGCTCGTTGACGACATACTTGCCGCCATTGAAACCGGCGTCGGTGCTGTGCTTCGAAGTGTCGGTCGTCACATCGACACACCCAGTCATGGACGGAATGTAAATCGACTTGGTCCTTTGGCTATAGGTGGAAGGCCAGAAGTTGTTGCCGCCCGCGATCGATGGACAGGCGGGTTTGGTCTCCCCGTCACTAGATCGTGTTGCCGCCGCGGCATAGGTCTGGATATCTTTGGACGAGTCATATTCAACGGGCTTACCGGTCTTTGGATCAATCCCGTCGGTCCAGTTTATCCCGTCGAAATAGGCGTTTGCCTTCAGAAATTGACCGTTATTGGCGGCGAAAGTGTAGAGGAAGCCGTTTCGGGCGGAATGGGTCAGCAGCGTACGTTCCTGCCCGTCACTGTCATCCTTGAAGAGGATATGAGTGCCTTCCTCGTCATAGTCCCACTGATCATTCGGCGTATATTGGAAATACCAAGCCAACTCCCCGGTATCGGGATCACGCGCCAGCACAGAGTTCGTATAGAGGTTGTCACCCGGCCGATAGGACGGATCAAACATCGGCACGGGGTTGCCAGCACCCCAATATGTCAAATTGGTGTCAGGATCAAAGCTGCCGGTAACATACATGCCGCCACCGCCCGTTTGCCAGGCATTGTTGTCGCCCTTCCACGTTTCCGAGCCAGGCTCGCCCGGTGCGGGAATATTATATTTTTTCCAAACTTCTTCGCCAGTCTTGGCGTCATAAGCCGCGAGCCAAGTGCGTGTGCCTGCATCTCCGCCGGCCGCGCCGACGATGATCTTGTCGCCCACCAGCATCGGTGCGCCGGTCATCTCCACGCGGGGGGTATCGCCAGTAATGTTCTGCTCCCACATTACTTCGCCGGTTTCCATGTTGGAGCCGATCAGACGCGCGGGGCCATTGGCAACCGAAACGACCAGATCTCCTGCTAGCGCGACGCCGCGATTGGCGATCGAGCTTTTTTCCTGTCCTGGATCCATTGTCCAGACGATCCGCCCTGCATTGTCTGGGTGCGCGTCGACCTTGTATACAATCCCCCAAACATCGGTGAAGTAGAGAAAGCCGTCTTCGGCCAGCGGTGTCGATTCGGTATAGTTGGGAACTGAATTGTTCAGCGGTGTCGCAAACGCCAACCGCATACCCTTGACGTTGTCCTTATTGATTTCGTCCAATTGTGAATATCGTTGGGATGTGTAGTCGTGATTGTTCGTCAGCCAGTTTCCAGGCTCGCTTGCCGCGTTCTCGATGCGGTCACCAGTCACATCTGCAGCCGTCGCCGACTGAACACCTATACCGCCGACTGCTGCGACGAGGCCAACTGCCGTCGTCTGAATTAACAGAGATTTCCACCGTGATTTCATTAGAGCCTCCCTAGAAATGGACGGAGTGCCGGACACATTTCACTACAGTCGTTGGGTAAAGGCGAACTGGCAGTTTATCAGAGAATTTGCCAACCAAAACCACATCCTGAAGCTTACTAAGCGCGGCACAACCGTTCCTTCATGCCCTTCACTAGGCAAAAGGGCGCACTATCTGTCAACGCCCCTTTGCCAGTCCTTTCATATGTCTAATATTGGCTTTCCCGATGGCCCCAGTCACACGTTGGGCTGACAAGCGCAGATTTTGTCTCGGGTATTGCCCCGGGATGTTCTCTAATCGCCTTAGTCAAGTCCTGATCCTTTTCGCTCGTTTCATCATGCGTGCCAAGCTCTTTGGTTCTCTCCGCGATCGCCGCGAGGACGCCGCATGTTTGCGTTCAGGGTCGGGTGGATTGAGGTGGTGTGTGCGGTCTACCGCAGCCCCATATGAGAATGAACGACATTTGCCCTATTGATGTTTGTTCCCTCTAATGTGGACAAACGGGGGAAGGTCGGCCAACACGGTGGTTATGGGGGCGAAGTATTGGAAATCGACGAACGGAGCGTCGACCGGGTGACACCCAAGGTAGAGTCCTATTCGGCGGCATCATCCCACGCCGCCGAGGCGAGCGTTCGGTCAAGGCGCCGAGCGCAAATGAAGGCACGGGGTGCAATCTGGGCGTCATGGATCATCATCGTGATCCTGCTGGTCATGGGGATGCACGTCTTGAACGCTGCAGCAGGCAACCTTGTCATGCCGAGTCCCGCTGCAGTGTTGCGGCAATCTATTATCATGTGGGGCGATGGAACCATCCCTCGTGCCTTAGGTGAATCTCTGAC
>Ga0307487_1000198_pt1 | contig 49117 bp, 44 predicted proteins | sample CBIW12metaG_FD_203665 | JGI IMG/M metagenome (GOLD analysis project Ga0307487, IMG submission 203665) | Sea-ice brine microbial communities from Beaufort Sea near Barrow, Alaska, United States - CBIW 1.2 | ecosystem: Environmental > Aquatic > Marine > Coastal | place: USA: Alaska | collected... | reverse complement strand
GCTCATTGAGAAGGGCAGCGGCCCGTATTTCTACCTGCCGAAGCTCGAAAGCCACAAGGAAGCCCGCCTGTGGAACGACATCTTCAGCTACTCCGAGGAGCGCCTCGGCATCGAACACGGAACCATCCGCGCCACGGTGCTGATCGAGACCATCCAGGCCGCCTTCGAGATGGACGAGATCCTTTTCGAACTGCGCGACCACTGTGCCGGGCTCAATGCCGGACGCTGGGACTACATCTTCAGCATCATCAAGACGTTCCGTGCTCGTGGCAGCCGCTTCGTGTTCCCCGACCGCAAACAGATCACCATGACGGTGCCCTTCATGCGGGCGTACACCGAACTGCTCGTGGCCACCTGCCACCGACGCGGCGCCTACGCGATCGGCGGCATGAGCGCCTTCATCCCCAACCGCCGCGACCCCGCAGTCACGGAGCAGGCGCTCACCCAGGTGGCCGCCGACAAGAAGCGCGAAGCAACGGATGGCTTCGACGGCACCTGGGTCGCCCACCCGGACCTCATCGCGACCGCGCGGGCCGAATTCGACACGGTGTTCGGTGACCGCGTCAACCAGCTCGAACGCACCCGTCCCGAGGTGTCCGTGACGGCGGCTCAGCTGCTCGACGTCGCATCCGTCGGCGGACAGATCACCGAGGCCGGCGTGCGCGGCAACGTGCTCATCGCGCTGCGTTACATCGAGTCCTGGTTGCGCGGCGTGGGGGCGGCGGCGATCGACAACCTGATGGAGGACGCGGCCACCGCCGAGATCTCCCGCTCGCAGCTGTGGCAGTGGATCCATGAGAACTCGGTCACCGCCGAGGGTCGCCGGATCGACCTCGGCTGGGTCGAACAGGTGCTCGACGACGTCGTGGCCGGGCTGGAGCGCTCGAAGGGCGACCGCTACGACGACGCCCTGCAGGTGTTCCGCGCCTCGGCCCTCGAGCCGGAATTCCCCACCTTCCTCACGGTCGGCGCCTACGCCCGCTTCTTCTAACTCCTGCCGCCCAGAGCGGGCGACGTTCGGTGGTTTGTCCACCGGCCGTCGCCCGCTTTCTGCGTGTAGTCGGCGCGGGGGTGCGCGCCGTAGAGTGTGCGGGTGAGCACAGTACGGGTCGCGACCACAGCGGATGCCCCGGCGCTGGCGGAGCTGGCCGCCGCCACGTTCGAGCTGGCCTGTCCGCCGGACACCACGGCCGCAGCGGTCGAGGAGTTCCTCAGGGACGTACTGGCCGAGGCCAACTTTCGCGACTACCTGGCCGATCCGGATCGCGTCGTGCTGGTGGCCGACGTCGAGGACGCCCTGCTCGGCTACACGATGGTCAATTTCGGCGATCCGATCGATCCCGAGGTGAGCGCCGCGGTCGGGCTTCGTCCGACCGCCGAGGTGAGCAAGTGCTACGTGCGCGCCGGTTTTCACGGTCGGGGACTCGCCGCGGCGTTGATGACGGCGACCCTGCATGTGGCGCGCGAGCACGGCGCCGTGGGCGCCTGGCTCGGTGTGAACGAACTGAACGCCCGCGCCATCCGCTTCTACGAGAAGCAGGGGTTCGCCCGGGTGGGCCGTAAGACCTTCCTCCTCGGGGGTGTGCTCGAGAACGACTATGTGCTCGAGCGCCCGCTCTGAACGACGCGTTCGCGGCCCTGCCCCAAGTTCCATGGCTGTACGCATTTTCTACCCCCCAAACTGGGTAGGTTGTGTGGATAGACAGTTCTGTCTGTCAGCCCCTAAGGTTCAGGTGGGGGATGGCGAACAGCCGGATAAGCCACAGGCAAGCCGACTCGCACAATCTTGATCCGACACTCTCTCGGATGGGGCACTCGGCCTGAACTGACCCGGCATGTCAATTGCCATGAAAGGAATTATCATGAACAAGCTTCTCAAAGGAGCCATCGCCGGCGCAGCAGGCCTCACCCTCCTTCTCGGTGGTGCGGGAACCTTCGCGCTGTGGAACGCCAGCGACACCGTCACGGGTGGAAACATTCAGGCCGGGAATCTGACGCTGACCGGCGGCGGCGCCGGCGTCTGGAAGGACGCAGGTGGCACCGACATCCCGAGCATCAGCGCGTACAAGATCGTTCCTGGTGACGTTCTCACGTACACGAAGGATCTCACCGCCACGGTGACCGGCAACACACTGACGGCCAAGCTCGGCCTTGCTGCAGCGTCGTTCACCCCCGTAGCCACGGTCGCTGGGGCGCAGTTTGACGCGGACACCGCGCTGGCGGACTTCCTTACTACCGACGCCGTGGTCTCCGCAACGGGCACGGGCCTGAGCGGTGACAACCCGAACTATGTGATCCCTACGGGCGCGACCACCATCACCGCCACGGTCACCATCACGTTCCCCAACGACACCGTCGGCGCTGCCGGCGCTGAAAACGGCGCCATGCTCGGGTCCGTGAACCTCGACACCGTCGGCGTCACGCTGACCCAGACGGTCTAACCGCCCGACGGTGGGCCCGCCGAGCCTCGGCGGGCCCATCGTTTCTCCTAAGCCAGCCCCGCAGCGCTCACAGGAAAGGTGATGTGTCGGATGTTCTCTTCGTCGAAACTGTCCCCTTCGCCTCGGGTGCACGGCGGCTGGCTGGTGCTGATTCGCCGGGTGTCATTGCGGTCGATGGCCAAGTCCATCGTGGCCCTGGCTGCGGCGAGCTGCCTTGCCGTGCTGGCCGCGGGCGGCACCTACGCCCTGCTCAACTCCAGCGCACCCGTCGGCTCGGGGGCGACAATCACGGCCGGCACGGCGGCACTCACCCTCTCCCCACTGAACCTGTCGACCACGAAGCTGCACCCGGGCCTGACCATCTACGGGGCCGTCACCGTCAGCAACGGCGGCCACGTGCCGCTCTCGACCCGGATCGTGGGACTGACCGCCCCGACGGCGTCCACTGCTTTTTCGCAGTCCCTCTCCATCGGCGTGGGCGTCGCGACGTCCGCGGCCGCCTGCCAGGGCGGTTCGGTCGCCTCGACCTGGACCGGAAAGTTCGCGTCAAACACGCCGGAAGCGCCCGGCGCGAGGCCGACCCTTCCGGTCGGCGGCTCGGTCATTCTCTGCGTGGCCGTCACCCTGCCGATCGACGCGCCCATCGGCGCCCAGGGGCAGTCAGCGACCAGCTTCGGCGTCAAGCTCGACGCGACCCAGGTCTAAGCCATGACCACCACGAAACCCTCGCGCCGGAGTAGCCGATACCGGCTCGCGCTGGCCGGAGGGCTCGCCGTCTTCATCACCCTCGCCGGCACCGGAATCGCCAACGCCGGATGGACGGCCCCGGTCGTGAACGCGCCCGCATCCGCAACCGCCGGAACCATCGGAATCAACCAATCCGGATTCGGCTCCCTCGCGGTGCAGTTCAGCTCCAGCGTGCTCGCGAAGACCGCACCGATCACGGTGACGAACACCGGCACGATCCCGGCCCCGTACACGCTCACCCTGGGCGCGGCCGTGGTGAACGCGCTGACCCCGAAGGTCACGGTCAACACCTGGCCAGTCGCGTCTGCCGCCAACTGCCTCCCCGGATCCGCCGTTCCGGGAACGGCATCCAACAGCAAGTGGAACACCGTGCCGGCCCTCGGCGGATCGCTCGGTGCCGGTGCAGCGGCTGTCTGGTGCGTGCGCGCGTCGATGACGGCTGCTCAGGCGAACCCGAATCCCGGCGAGTCAATGACCGCCACGCTGGCCCTGACCTCGAACGTCGGTTCATGGACGTCAAGCGTCAACGCCACGGCGTTCCAGTCGGTCTTAGACACGGTTGCCCCGACTACGCCGACGAACCTCGCGGCGTCTGCCACGACCAACACCCAGACAACCTTGACCTGGACCGCGTCCACCGACTTCGTCGGAGTGACCGGCTACTTGGTCTACCGTGGCCCAACGCTCGTGGCGACCATCGCGACAACGACATTCACCGACACGGGGCTGCTCCCGTTGTCGTCCAATGTGTACACGATCAAGGCGCGGGACGCCGCGGGGAACATCTCGGCTGCATCTGCCCCGACCACGGTGAAGACTCTCATGGCGGACCCCGCACGGTGGTACACGGTCACGAACTCGGCCGGGTTGTGCGTTGACGGCACCGGCTTGCAAGGCGATGACCTCAAATTCCTGAGCTGCGTGGACGGGAACCAGAACCAGCACTGGAAGTTCGTCGAGACCACCGCCCCCACGGTCTCCGACATCTCGGGTATTTACAAGATAGTTCGCCGGGCGCCGACATCATGGGTATGGAACGTCTCGCGCAAGGGCAATAACGTGCCTGTTTCATTGGGGGCGGGGACCGATACGACGACGAGCGAGTGGCAGTGGAGGCCCGAATACATCAGCGGCATTTTCCGCTTCAGGTGGCCCAGCAATGGCAACTATCTCTTGGGCCTCAACTCGCCGTTGACGGTGGGCGGCGGCACCGGGGGCGAGTTCACGCTGACCGTGGTGCCGTAACGATGTCTCTGTCGCGTGTTGCCGGAGTAATGAGAACCGCTGGGGCCGTAGGCGCGGTGCTGGGCGTGCTCTGGGGCGGAGCCGCTCCGTCCGCTTCTGCGGCGGGAGACGCCATCCTGCTGAGCACCGACGGCGTTCACTACGCGACATCGATCGGCGGCGGAATCTTCGACGGTCTCGGCGTGCTCGTGCCCGGAGACTCCGTCACGTCGGCGCTGTGGATCAAGAATCCGACGAACGCCCCCGCCGTGCTGCGGGTCAGCGCCCGCAATGTGATCCGTTCGTCGGCTGAGTTTGCCGACGGGGTGACGATGTCCGGCTGGGGCTCCCGGACCGACACGACGACGACGGTCGACCTGCACGAACTTTCTGACTGCAGTGTCCTCGTGCCCTCGCAAGAAATCGGAGCGGCGGAGAGCATCAAGACTGTCGTGCGATTCACCATGAGTGACCTCGATGGCGACACGGCGATGCAGGAGGGCGTGAGCCTGGACCTGATGGTCACCATGCGCGGAGCCGAAGCCGGGCCTTTTCCCGCGAGCGCGTGCGAGGATGACGGGGTGCTGATCTCGTCGAGTCCCGGTCGTTCGGGCCCTCTCCCGCGCACGGGTACCGATCCGGTAGTGCCCCTGATCGTCGGCGGCCTGCTCCTGGGCGTAGGCGCTTTCATCCTCGGCAGAGGGGGGCGTCGGCGGGTGGGTAAATCGTGACTGGCGACGTCGACACGGGCGCTGCAGCGGTCACCGGCGAGACCGGTACTTCGCCCGTCCCCGAAAAAGGGTGGCTGCACTACGTCGGCGTCGCCCTCAGCGGGGCGCTGCTGCTGCTGGTCATCGCCCTCGCGGTCATGGTTATCGTCGTCCCCAAGGTCGCCGGGGGAGTCCCACTGACCGTCCTGACCAGCTCGATGAAGCCCGGGCTGCCCCCCGGAACTCTCATCGTGATCGGCCCGGTCGACCCCAACGAGATCGTCATCGGAGATGTCGTGACCTATCAGATCCGCTCCGGCCAGCCCGCCGTGATCACCCACCGGATCACCTCGATCGTCTCGTCGTCAAACGGCAGCCGCAGCTTCATCCTCCAGGGCGACAACAATGGCGCCCCGGACGACCCGGTGCTCGCGGAGCAGGTTCAGGGGCGGCTGTGGTACTCGGTGCCGTTCATCGGATACGTCAACAACGCGGTGAACGGCGGGAATAAGGCCTGGATCGTGCCGGTCGGTGCGGTGCTCCTGTTCTCGTACGCCGGCTTCATGATCGCGGGCGGGGCGGCCGGCGCGATCAGAAAAAGGCGCGAGCTCTAGTCGGACTGGAGTTTAGTGCTCGTGACCTGTTGGTAGGCGGCGAGGGCCGCGCGCCGGCTGTCGGCGAGGTCCACGATGGGCGCCGGGTAGGCATCCGTACCCCACTCGTCGATGTGCGCGCGAACGTAGCTCTCGTGCGGGTCGAATTTGGCGAACTGCAGCTGCGGGTTGAACACCCGAAAGTACGGCGCGGCATCCGCTCCCGACCCGGCGACCCACTGCCAGCTCGCCGGGTTGCTCGCCGGGTCCGCATCAACAAGGGTGTCCCAGAACCAACGCTCCCCTTCTCGCCAGTCGATGAGCAGGTTCTTGGTGAGGAACGAGGCCGTGACCATACGCACACGGTTGTGCATGGTGCCGGTGCGCCACAGCTCGCGCATGCCCGCGTCCACAAGCGGAAAGCCCGTGCGCCCCCGCTGCCAGGCTGTGAGCGCCGTCTCGTCCAGCGGCTGCCAGGGGAAAGCATCAAACTCGCCTCGCCAATTCTCGGTGGCGAGATCGGGCGCGTGAAACAGCACGTGGTAACTGAATTCGCGCCAGCCGAGCTCGGTGAGAAAGCGTGCGGCACCCGCGGGAGAGCCGGCGGCGACCTCGCGGGTTGCGTTCCACACCTGATACGGACTGATTTCGCCCCAGCGCAGGTGCGGTGACAGGCGGGAGGTGGCATCTTCCGCGGGCAGGTCTCGCCGGTCCGCGTAGCTCCCCAGACTCTCGGCCAGGAAATCGTGCAGGCGTTGGTGGGCGGATGCCTCGCCCGGCTGCCAGGCGGCGCGCAGGCCGTCGGCCCAGTCCGGCGAGTGCGGCTCGAGGCCCCAGGAGTCGAGGTCGTCGCCGGCCACCCGGCCGGGCCACGGATCGATCGCGGTGGGGGCGGGGAACGGGCCGCGCGGCAGGAGCGCGGCATTGCAGGCACGCCAAAACGGCGTGAACACCGAATACGGGGTGCCCTGGCCGGTGCGTATCGTCCAGGGCTCGAACAGGAGCGACCCGGCGAAGCTGTGCGCCTCGCGGCCGCCCTCGCGCAGGCGCGTCTTCACGCGGGTGTCCACCTCTCGCTCCGCCCGGCCATAGCGTCGATTCCAGTAGACGGCGCCGGCGCCCGTGCTCTCGGCCAGCTCGGTGATCACCGATTCGGCGGGGCCGCGCCGCAGCACGAGCGGCACGCCGCGGTCGCCGAGGGAGGCGGCGAGCGAGAGCAGGCTGCTGTGCAGCCACCATCGGGAGGCGCCGCCGAGGGGGCGGATGCCGGGGGACTCCTCATCGAGCACGTACACGGCGACCACAGGCGCGCCGCGCCCGATCGCATGGTGCAGCGCGGGGTGGTCGGCGAGCCGCAGATCGTCGCGAAACCACACGATGGACGGGCCCGGCGTTCCCTGGGCCTCGGCTGCGGGGTTGGGGTCGCCGGGGGGAACCGTGTGGCGCTCAGTCATGCGTGACCTCCGTGGGTGCTGCCCGTCTGTTATTCGGTGACGCGCAGCACGATTTTGCCGCGGGTGTGGCCGGCCTCCACCACATGGTGGGCGGCCGCTCCCTCGGCGAGGGCGAAGACACGGTCGACGTGCACGCGCACCGCGCCGGAATCCATGAGGGCGCTGATGCGGTCGAGAGTGCGCGCGTCGCTCGACACCTTGTACCCGGTGGCACGGATGCCCGCGGCCGCGGCCTCCTCGGCCATGGTCGGCCAGCTCCCCGTCGGCGCATTCACCAGGATGCCGTCCGGGCGGATAACGCCCAGGGACCGTGATCCGGTGTTGTCGTGCACGTTGCCGATCAAATCGATGACGGCGTCGAGGTCGCGCACCTGTTCCTCGAAGCGGGTGGTCGTGTAGTCGATCACGTCGTCCGCGCCGAGTTCCCGCAGAAAGTCGAGGCTTCCGGTGGAGCCGGTTGCCGTGACGTGCACGCCGAACGACTTGGCGATCTGAATGGCCAGGTGGCCGACGCCTCCGCTGCCGGCGTGCACGAGCATCCGCTGCCCCGGTTTGGCTGCGGCCATCTCGACGACCATGCCCCACGCGGTAAGCGCGGCGACGGGCAAGGCGGCGGCCTCCACATGGCTGAGCCGCGCCGGTTTGCGAGTCACGCTGAGCGCGGTGACGGCCACGTACTCGGCGTAGGTTCCGCCGGTGCGGGGAACCCGGGCCATGCCGTAGACCTCGTCGCCGGGCTTGAGGGCGAAGCCCTCGTAGGGCGAGCGCACGACCACGCCGCTGAAATCGTTGCCGAGCACCACCGGGTAGCCGGTGATCGCGGCCGAGACGCCCTTGCCGGAACGGGTCTTGGCGTCGATGGGGTTGACGCCGGCGGCGACAACCCGCACGAGCAGCTCGTCGAGAACAGGAACGGGCACGGGCACGTCAGCGAGATGCAGCTCCTCGGGGGAGCCGGGTCGGTCGATGACGAGGGCGCGCATGGTCTTCGGCAGGTCGGTCATCACACCATTCTGCCGTGTCGCGCGCGGCCGCACGGGTTAACGTGCGGTGCGGGCCTGTCGATCCAGATATTCCTGCTCGAGCAGCCCGATCAGATCGTTCGCGAAACCAATCAGAATGGCGATCTGGTCCTCATCGCGTTCGATCCAGCGACATTCGGGAACGGGGTTCACGGGTACGAAATCGAGGTGCTGCTCCCACACGAGGAGGGTGCGGTCGGCGCCCAGCACGTACTGCTGCCACCAGACCTGGCGCAGATACGAGCGTGGGATGCTGCGCCACGGCTTGCTCGTGGTCTTGATCTCGGCGAGTTCGAGCACACCGTTGTCGCCGCGACCCACCCCATCCGGTGTCGCAAGGTGCCGAGGCTGACCGGCCGCGTGGAAAAGATTGTTGCTCGGCTCGATGCCATGATTCGCGAGCACCCACGCGGCGATCTCCGGTTCGCGCGCCCGACCGTGGTCGGTGAACGTGTTTCCGGTGAAGCTGCTGCCGTTGAGCTTGTCGAACGCGGCGTTCTGCACGGACTTGGGGGTGGCGAGCTTGGCGACATCCGTTGCCGTGATGCCGCGGGCACGAGCCCGCAGCCACGCCACGCGGTCCTCCGAACTGGCGACGATGCGTCGGGTGTGCGGCAGCGGTTCGGGAGCGGTGACGGGAGACTCCGGCTCGAAGAGGGAGAGCAGGGAGTCGGTCACTGTTCAACTATGTCACTTCGGCGGGTGGTGGCGGCCCCGAAACGCCCCGCCGCACCGTACGCCCCGGCCGCCGGCCACCACCCGCGCCCGGGTCAGGCGACCTCCTTCAGCACACCCTTGCTGATGTGCAGGCGGCGTTGGGCACGGTTGGCCACGGCCGTGTCGTGGGTCACGACGATGAGAGTCAGCCCGCGGTCGCGCCAGAGACCCTCAAGCAGGTCCATGATCTCGTCGCGGGTGTTTTCGTCCAGGTTGCCGGTCGGCTCGTCGGCCAACAACACGGTGGGTTCCTTCACGAGGGCCCTGGCGATGGCCACCCGCTGCTGCTGCCCGCCCGACAGCTCGGCCGGCAGATGAGTCAGGCGCTCGCCGAGGCCGACGGATGCCAGCGCCGTCACCGCGCGCTCCCGGCGCTCGGTCGCGGGAAGCCCGAGCGGGGCCAGCGCGGTCTCCACGTTCTCCTGCGCCGTGAGGGTGGGAATCAGGTTGAAGCCCTGGAAGACGAACCCGATCTCCTTCGCTCGAATGCTGCCGAGCGGGCCGTCGCCCAGCTTCGAGAGGTTGGACACGCCGAGTTCGACGGTGCCGGAGCTGGGGCGGTCGAGCGCGCCGAGCATCTGCAGCAGGGTGGACTTGCCGCCGCCCGTCGGGCCCTGGATGGCGATCATTTGGCCGTCCGGAATGCTCAGGGTCACATCGTTGAGGGCGGTGACGCTGCGCTTGCCCTGGTCGTACTTCTTGGTGACACGGGTCAGTTCGTACATGGGGTTCTCCTTGACAGGTTGGGGTGACGGGGGTCAGGCGATGCTGCGCAGCGCCTCGGCGGGGCGAAGCCGCGAGGCACGCCACCCGCCGATTGCTCCGGCCAGCAGCCCGCCGAGCACCGACAGGGCAACGGCCACGAGGATCACCGTCAGCGTGACGGGAGCGGTGAGCGCGATGTCGGTTGTGGCGGCCTCCGCGGCCGCCTGGCCGAATCCACCGCCGCCGGGGCCGCCGCGCCCGACGGCCTCGGTGACAACGGCGTCGGCCGAGAGGGTGGGGGCAACGAGGTTGATCACGAGGATGCCGACCAGGCCGACCGCGATTCCGGCCGCGCCGCCGATGAGGCCCTGCACGAGCGACTCCCCGGCCACCTGGCGCACGATCTTGCCGTTCGACCAGCCGATGGCCTTGAGGGTGCCGAATTCACGGGTGCGGCGGGTGACGCCGGAGATGGTGAACAGGATGGCGATGAGGAACGCGGCGCCGAGCACCAGCAGCGAGAGCCAGAGGCCGAGGTTCTTCACGAGGTCGCCGGCGCTGGAGAGCGAACCGGACACACTGGAGGCGAGATCGGCCTGGGTCTTCACCGTGGAATCGGGCAACGCCGTCTCGATACCGGTCTGGATCTGCGCGATGTCGGTCGACGAGGCCGCCTGCACGTAGATGTCGGAGATCTGGCCGGTGAGGCCGGAGAGCGTCTGGGCCACATCAAGGGGAACGTACACGTTCGCGGCGGTGGCGGCATCCGCGGTCGCCGCGGTCACGAGGCCCACGATGTCGAAGTCGGTGCCCGCGATGGACACGGTGCCGCCGACGGCGAGACCGGCCGTCGCGCCGTAGCTCGAGTCGAGCACGGCCACGTTGGTTCCGGCATCCGTTGAGGTGAGGGTGCGGCCGTCGGTCAGGGTCACGGCCGAGAGCGGTCCGACCGCGTCGTCGGCGGCGTCGAGGCCGAGCACGGAGAAGGAGTCGACGCTGAAGGCGCTGCCGCCGGCCCCGTCGGGTCCGCCGGTGCGGCCGGCGCCGTCGCCGGTGGGTGCTCCGCCTGCCGCGCCGGTGTCGGTGCCTGCCGTGCCGGGCAGGGCGCCATTAAAGGTGGTGTTGCTCAGTGACAGGGTCGCGGCGGCGGCCGAAACATTGGCGACACCGGTGACGGTGTCAAGAGCCGTCGCGTCGAACGTGGTGGTTCCGCGGTCGGCCGCCAGTCGGGACTGGCTCACCGAGGTGGTGCCGTCGGTCGTGGTGCCGTCCCCCTCCCCGAAATCAAAGCGCTGCGGCCCGCCGGTCGGTGTCTCGCCCTCGGCGGGGGCCGTGGCCGTCTGGCTCACGGTGATGTCGGTGCCCACTCCGTAGACCGACTGCAAAACGGATGCCTGCGCGAGCGCGACCCCGCTCGATACGGAGTTCACAATAATGACGAGGGCAATGGCCAGGGCCATTCCGCTGGCGACGATGGCCGTCTGTTTGCGTCGACCGGCCAGCTCCCGCCGCAGGTAGGTGATAAACATGTCACTCCAGTTCCGGACGGCCCCGCAGGTGAGGCCACCGAGTACGAAACTAGGAAGCGCACCTATCCCCACGCCATGACGAAGCTATGAACTGCATATGAATGGAGGTCATGCCCGGTTCACAGGGCGTCGAAGGGAGACGCATGGCTGGTTCATAGAAAACTCTGGATACTTGGAACCATGAGCACAAGCACGAACAGCCCCGGTGTCCACGGTCCACGCCTCCGCAAGGCCGACGGGAGCGCCATTCGGGTGCTGGTGGTCGATGACGAACCCACGCTGAGAGACCTGCTGTCCATGGCGCTGCGCTACGAGGGCTGGGACGTTCGAACCGCCGGCGAGGGACGGCAGGCGCTCGCCATGGCCCGCGAATTCCGGCCCGACGCCATCGTCCTCGACATCATGCTCCCCGACATCGACGGCCTGCAGGTACTTCAGCGCGTTCGCGCCGACGGCTCCGAAACGCCCGTGCTCTTCCTCACCGCGAAGGACTCGCTCGACGACCGCATCGCCGGTCTGACCGCGGGCGGCGACGACTACGTCACGAAGCCGTTCAGCCTCGAAGAGGTTGTGGCCAGGCTTCGCGGACTGATCCGCCGCTCCACCCTCGCGGTCTCCGATTCGAGTGACCCGCGCATCACCGTGGGCGACCTCATGCTCGACGAGGACAGCTACGAGGTCTTTCGCGCCGGCGACGCCATCGAGCTCACCGCCACGGAATTCGAGCTGCTCCGTTTTCTGATGCGTAATCCCCGTCGCGTGCTGAGCAAGGCGCAGATTCTCGACCGAGTGTGGAGCTACGACTTCGGTGGAAAGTCATCCGTAGTCGAGATCTACATCTCCTACCTGCGCAAGAAGATCGACGCGGGTCGCGACCCGATGATTCACACGGTTCGCGGCGCCGGTTACATGCTGAAGATCGCGGAATGAGCGCCGAGCAACCCGGTCCCGGGGCCGCAGCACCCGGGGCCGCAGCACCCGAGAGCGCTGCATCCGAGGTCGCAGCATCCGAGACGCCGGCTCCCGAAGCAGCCGAAACCGCGTCGCCACCGCGTGCGGTTCCCGGGCGACGCACCCGCCCCCGGTGGACGTTGCGGCGTCGGCTCGTGCTCACCGTCGTGGGGCTGCTCGCCCTCGTGAGCCTCGTGATCGGCGGGGTGAGCGTCGTGATCCTGCGCGCCTCCCTGGTCGACCGGCTCGATGTGCAGCTGGCCTCCGCAGCCGAGCGTTCCGGCGCCATGGTCGGCGGCGGAGACGGTGACCTCGACCGCCCCCGCGGCTTCTTCACCACCCCCACGGCGGATGCCATTCTGGGCGGCCCCGCGCAGCCTCCCGGCCTGCTCGCCCTGGTCTTCGACGGCACCACGGTCACGACCGGGTATACCGATGCCGAAAGCGGCGAGATCAAGACGCTCGAGGCACGCCAGGTGCAGCTGCTTGCCGACAATATTCAGCAGTCGACGCCGGTGACGGTCGATCTTGGGGGTGCCCTCGGTCGGTACCGGGTCGTTGCCGAAACCAGCCGCACCGGCACGCTGTACCTCGTGGGTCTGCCGCTGTCGGGCGTCGACGCCACGGTCACGCAGCTCGTGGTCATCATCGCGTCGGTTTCGCTCGCCGGAATCCTTGTGGTGGCCGCGCTCGCCGGCTGGATCGTGCGCCTCGCGCTGCGCCCCCTGCAGCGGGTGACGGCCACCGCCACCCGGGTCGCGTCGCTGCCGCTCGATCGTGGTGAGGTGTCACTGGTAGACCGCGTTCCCGCCGCGGACACCGATGAACGAACCGAAGTGGGACAGGTGGGACTCGCGCTCAACCGCATGCTCGACCACGTCGATGTGGCGTTGGAGACGCGGGAGGCGAGCGAGCGCAAGGTGCGCCAGTTCGTGTCTGACGCGAGCCACGAGCTGCGCACGCCCCTGGCCTCGATCCGCGGCTACTCGGAGCTCACCCGGCGCAGCGGTCAGGAGCTGCCCCCCGACGCCATGCACGCGATCGGTCGCATCGAATCCGAGTCCATCCGCATGACCGGGCTGGTGGAGGATCTGCTCCTGCTCGCCCGGCTCGACGAGGGCCGCGAACTCGGCCTCGAACCCGTCGACCTCACCCGACTGCTCGTGGATGCCGTCAGCGATGCTCATGCCGCCGGCCGGGACCACGTGTGGGACCTCGACCTGCCCGAAGAACCGGTCGAGGCACGAGGAGACACGGCCCGCCTGCACCAGGTGCTCGCCAACCTGCTCACCAACGCCCGGGTGCATACGCCCGAGGGGACCACGGTGACGGTGGCGTTGGCGTCAGAGAACGACCGGGCCATCGTCACGGTCACCGACGACGGCCCCGGCATTCCCGACGCTCTGCAGGACACCCTGTTCGAACGGTTCGCCCGCGGTGACACCTCGCGTTTCCGTGGCGCGGGCGGCAGCACGGGACTGGGCCTCGCGATCGTGGCGGCCGTCGTGGCGGCGCACCACGGAGAGGTCACGGTCGAGAGCACACCAGGCCACACCGAGTTCCGCCTCTCCCTGCCGCTCGCCTGACCGTACCCGGCTGCCGCCCCGGCACGCGCTACGGCGTGTTGAGCTGGGCGAGCAGCCGGGTGAACTCGTGCAGGTCGTCGACGGACCATGTGGCCAGGCGGCGGTGCACGATGGCCGTGTCCCCGGCGCGCAACTCGGCGAGCTTGCTCTCCGCGAGCGGGGTCACGGCCAGAAAGTGTGCGCGACCGTCGTTCGGGTCTGGCTCGGTGCGCAGCAACCCGAGCTCGCAGAGCGGCTTGACATGCCGGCTGATCACGCTCTTGTCCACGGCCAGCGCGGCACCGAGGGCGCCGGCATGCGTGGGCCCCATGCGGGCGATGTGCCGCAGCATCTTGAGGCCGAAGGCCTGCATGCCGGGGTCGATGCTGACCGCCGCCGCCCGCTGTGCCGCGCGGATGTGCCCGGCCAGCACGCTCATCTGCTCGATGACCTCGCCGATCAAGGCCGCCGTGGCGGGTTCGGTGGGTTGATCAACAGGCACGTGTACCATCACAGGTCGCGGCGGTCCTCGGGTGGGACCACTCGAATGGATCCCGTCGGGGTGTTCAATCCCACGGGTGTGAGGCCGGCGGATCCCGAGCTCACATCGATCAGGATATCTTCCATGTCCGCGAGTTCGCGTTCGGCTCTCGCGTGGGCATTCGCCTCCCGCTCAAGTTTCTCGGCGTGCGCCCGGGCGATGGCCGTTTTGCCGCCGAGCGGGATGTTGGGCAGCAACGCCACCATGATGAGCGTGATCACCGCGAGCGGGGTTCCGAGCAGAAAGACGGTGCCGGCGCCGGATCCATACGCAGATTCGACGATGACGCGAAGCGCCCCCGGCAGCGCGGAGATACTGGGGATCGTTCCGCCGCCGATGCTTCCGGCCGCGGCGATCTGCTGCTCCGGCGGGAGACTACCGATGCCCGATCGGATGTGATCGGCCACGACGGTGCCGAGCACGGAGCCGAGCACCGAGACCCCGACCGTGCCGCCGAGGCTGCGGAAGAACGTGATGCCGCTGGTGGCCACGCCGAGGTTTTTCACGTCGATGGCATTCTGCACAACGAGTACGAGGTTCTGCATGAGTGAGCCGAGGCCGGCACCGAGAACGAACATGAATACACCCACGAGCACGAGGTTGGTCGTGGCGGTGAGTGTTCCGAGCAACAACTGGCCGAAGATCACGAGCGTGGCTCCCGTGATCATGATGGCTTTCCACTTGCCGGTGCGGCTGATGAGGGTTCCGAATGCCGTGGACGAGACGAGGAACCCGCCCATCATGGGGATGGTGAGGAGCCCGGACTGGGTCGGCGTGGCGCCGCGAGCGAGCTGCATGTATTGGCTGAGAAAGAGAGAGGTGCCGAACAGGGAGACGCCGACCGCGATGCTGGCCACCGTCGCGAGGCTGAATGTCCGGTTCGTGAACATGACGAGCGGAATGATGGGTTCCTTCACCGTCGCCTCCACGATGACGGCGGCACCGAGCAGCACCACCGCACCACCGACCATGACGAACGAGACAGGGGATGCCCACTCGAACTGCGATCCCGCCAACGTCACCCAGATCATGAGGAGTGACACGCCGCCGGCGATCAGCACGGCGCCCAGGTAATCGATCCGCATCACGCGTTTGACCCGATCGGGCAGGTGAAGCGTGCGCTGCAGCAACACGATGGCCACGATGGCGACCGGAAGGGCGATGAAGAAGTTCCAGCGCCAGCCGAAGGCGTCCGTGATCACCCCGCCGATCAGCGGTCCGCCCACGGTGCCGAGCGCCATGACGGCACCGAACAGTCCGGCGTATTTGCCGCGGTCGCGGGGGCTGATGATGTCGGCCATGATGATCTGGCTGAGCGCGGCGAGGCCACCGGCGCCGAGACCCTGCAGCACGCGGAAACCGATGAGAGTGCCCGTGTCCTGAGAAAAGCCGGCCAGGGCTGAGCCGAGCACGAAGATCACCAGGGAAAGCTGAATGAGCAGCTTGCGGTTGAACAGATCGGCGAACTTTCCCCAGATGGGCGTGCTCACCGTGGTGGCGAGCAGCGTGGCGGTGATGACCCAGGTATAGGAGGACTGCCCGCCGTGCAGATCGGCGATGATCACGGGAAGCGAGGTGCTGACGACCGTGCCGGCGAGGATGGAGACGAACATGCCCAGCAGGAGGCCAGAGAGCGCCTCCAGCACCTGGCGGTGGGTCATGCTGCCGTCGGCCGCAATCGTCGGACGGGGTTGCGCTGTGGTGCGGCGTGGGCGTGACATGAGGCTCCCGGATCTAGTTGACAAAAATCAACAATAAATACATGGTGGACATATGTCAACTACTTTGGCGAGCGAATGTTGCCCTCAAGTTGCAGTGGCCCGGCCCGCGCCATAGACTGAATCTCAGCCACAGACCGCCGGTCGTTGCTCTCGCGCAGAAATGCGCGGAGTGACCGAAAGTTCATTCACGTGAACGGCCCGCGCAGGTGTTCGAAGTAAGTTTTCAGTCTTATGGATTGTGACCCAGCTCCGGCGCCCTGCGCTGGAGCTTTTTTCATGTTTGCACTCGGGGCTACCCGGCACATGACTATTAAGAGGAGCACCATGGCGAACAAGGAAGCAACGGTCGCCGAGCTTACGGAGAAATTCGAGAGCTCGACCGCCGTTCTGCTCACCGAGTACCGCGGTCTCACTGTTGCGCAGCTCAAGAAGCTGCGTACGTCCATCAGTGAGGACGCCACGTACGCCGTGGTAAAGAACACGCTCACCAAGATTGCGGCCAACAAGGCCGGCATCACCTCGTTTGACGAGGAACTTGTCGGACCGTCCGCCATCGCCTTCGTACACGGAGACCCCGTCGCCGTCGCGAAGACCCTGCGTGCCTTTACCAAGGCAAACCCTCTCCTGGTGGTTAAGGGCGGTTACTTTGACGGTAACCCGCTCACCGCAGCAGAGGTTGGCAAGCTTGCCGACCTCGAGTCCCGCGAGGTGCTGCTGGCCAAGCTGGCCGGCGCCTTCAAGGCATCGCTGTTCGGAGCCGCATTTCTCTTCCAGGCACCGCTGTCGAAGGCTGTTCGCACCGTCGACGCGCTGCGTGAGAAGCAGGAGTCCGCGAACTAGGCATCTGCCTCGTCTTGCGGTATTGAATTTTTAAGAAACTAGAAGGAGTACATCATGGCAAAGCTTTCCACTGAAGACCTGCTTGAGCAGTTCAAGGGCCTCACCCTCATCGAGCTCTCCGAGTTCGTCAAGGCGTTCGAGGAGACCTTCGAGGTCACCGCAGCAGCTCCCGTCGCCGCAGCCGGAGCCGCTGGCCCCGCCGCCGTCGTCGAAGAGGTTGAAGAGCAGACCGCATTCGACGTCATCCTTGACGCCGTTGGCGACAAGAAGATCCAGGTCATCAAGGTTGTGCGCGAGCTCACCAGCCTGGGCCTCGGCGAGGCCAAGGCCGTTGTCGATGGCGCCCCCAAGGCCGTCCTCGAGGGCGTTGCCAAGGAAGCTGCCGACAAGGCAAAGGCAGACCTCGAAGCTGCAGGAGCAACCGTAACCCTCAAGTAGTCGGTGCCCCGCGAGGGGCTCTACTGCGCGAGATTTACGGCCTGTCTTTCGACAAGCCAGTACAAACGGGCGTCATCTCCGAGAGGGGGTGACGCCCGTTCGTCGTTTATCCGGCCGCACCGAGAAATAGATAGCTGGGCTATGTATAGTTGATGGATGTCCACTTCCGTCCGTTCCCTTCTGGGCGACCTCGTCTCGGTCAACCACAGACTCACTCGACTGGCAGCCCGGGCGACCGGCAGCTCCGAGTCGCCCGCCGTCTGGCGCACACTCAGCGTCCTGACCGCCGGCGGCCCGATGCGACTCGGTGAACTGGCCGAGCTCAGCCGCGTCGCCCAGCCCACCGCCACCAAGCTCGTCAGCAACCTGACCGCACGCGGCTGGGTCACCCGACTCGCCGACCCGGCGGATGCCCGGGCGACACAGACCGCGATCACCACCGCCGGTGCAGCAGCCCTGGCGGCTTGGCGCGATGAACTCGCCGGTGCCATGCTGCCGCTGTTCGACGGCCTCGGCCCGGAGGATATCGCCGTGCTGCAACGCGCGGTTGAGATCATCGGGGAACGCGCGGACGCCGCAGCGGACCTGCCTCCCGGGGCCCCGGTCGTCGCTCCGGGGGAGGCCCGGCCGTGACCCGCCTCGAAACCGCCGGCGTCGATGCCGGCACGACGGGCAGCATCCTGCACCAGCCGCGTGCCGTGTGGGCCGTGGCCTTCGCATGTGTGATCGCCTTCATGGGGATCGGCCTGGTCGACCCCATCCTGCCGGCCATTGCGACCGAGCTGCAGGCCACGCCCACCGAAACGGAGATGCTCTTCACGAGCTACCTCCTGATCACCGGCGTCGCCATGTTCTTCACCAGCTGGTTGTCCACCCGCATCGGCGCCAAGCGCACCCTGCTCATCGGCCTCGCCCTTGTCGTGGTCTTCGCACTCGCCGCCGGACTCGCGGGCGATGTCGAGTCGATCATCGGGTTTCGCGCCGGCTGGGGGCTGGGCAACGCGCTCTTCATCTCCACCGCCCTCGTGGGTGCGGCGTCCGGTGGCACGAGTTCGGCCATCATTCTCTACGAAGCCGCCCTGGGGCTCGGCATTGCGATCGGCCCTCTGCTCGGCGGACTGCTCGGCAGTGTGAGCTGGCGCGGGCCGTTCTTCGGCACCGCGACGCTCATGGCGATCGGCTTCATCGGGATCGTCATGGTGATGAAACCGGATACCCACCGCCGGGAACCAACGCCCCTCTCGGCGCCCTTCCGCGCACTGGCCAACCCCGCGCTCGGTGTGCTCGCCGCCGCCGCACTGTTTTACAACATCGGCTTCTTTGTGCTGCTCGCCTACACGCCGTTCGCCCTGATTCCCCTCGGACTCGGCAGCGCCGTCACCCTCGGACTCGTCTTCTTCGGCTGGGGCCTCTCGCTCGCGGTCACCTCGGTCTGGGTCGCCCCGCTGATCACCCGCCGCTTCCCGCGCACGGTCGCGCTGCGGCTCGTGCTGCCGCTGCTCGCCCTCGACCTCGTGGCGGCAGGGATCTTCATCGGCTCGGCCGCCGGACTGGTCGCTTGTGTGATCGTCGGGGGCATGCTGCTCGGCGTGCTCAACACCGTGCTCACCGAATCCGTGATGGAGGCCACAGACCTGCCTCGCCCGGTGGCCTCTTCGGCGTACTCCGGCGTGCGCTTCCTCGGTGGTGCCATCGCGCCGCCCGCGGCGACGCTTCTCGCCGGTGCTTTCGCGCCGTCGATTCCCTTTTCGCGGCCGCGGCATCCGTTCTGATCGCCACACTCATCGTGATTCTCGGTCGCAAGCGTTTGCGGAGAGCCGATGGCGCCGTGGAAACTCAGGAGGAAGAAGTCGAAGCGATAAGCGCCGGCGACCGCTGACCGTACGCCGCTTAGCCGGCGACGTCGGGTCAGGCGACCCGCGGCCGGGGAGCGCTCGTGCTGGAGCGCATGACCAGGGTGGTGGGGAGAACAGTCGACACCTCCGTGAACGGCGCCGGGTCATTGAGACCGGCCAGCAGCGTGGCGACGGCCATTCGGCCCTGGTTTCTCGGGTGCTGTTCGAGGGTGGTAAGACGGAACATTTCGGCATACGGGTGTCCGTCGATGCCGATGACCGAAAGTTCGGAGGGCACGACGATGCCGAGCTCGCGCGCGGCCACGATCAGCCCGATGGCGAGCTCGTCGCTCGCGGCGAAGATGGCGGTGGGGCGTCGCCGTGGGTCGCCCAACAGGCTCATGCCCATCTGGTAGCCGCCGGGCACGGTGAGTTCGCAGGCGTAGAAGCGGCCCGAGATGGGGCGGCCCGCCGCCAGCATCGCCGCATTGAAGCCGTCGAGTCGTTTGCTGTGCACGTCGAAATCCATCTGCTCTTCCTGGCTGCCGCCGACGTGGACGACGTCGGAGTGGCCCAGGCTGAGCAGGTGTTCGGTGGCAAGCCGGGCGGTGGCGACATCGTCGATCGCGATCGTGGGCACGCCGCGGATCGGGCCACCGATACCCACGAGCGGACGTCGCAGCCGGTGCAGGTGTTCCACCTCGGCTTCGCTGAGTTCCACGCCCACGGAGATCACGCCGTCGAAGCGCTTGCGCGCCAGAAAGTAGTCAAAGACCCGGTCGCGTTCCGGCGAGGCCATCGGCAGGTTGTACAGCGTCATGTCGTATCCCTGCTCCAGCAGGGCCTGCTCCAGGCTTTCGAGCACCTCGGCGAAGAACCATCGGCTGATGTAGGGGATGATCACCCCCACGCTCTTGGTGCGCCCCGTGACGAGGCTCGCGGCATTGGGGGAAACAACGTAGCCGATCGTGCGCGCGGCGCTGACGACCCGGGCGCGGGTTTCCTCCGAGACGTAACCCTTGCCGCTCAGGGCGCGGCTGGCGGTGGCCTTGGCGACATTGGCAAGACGTGCGACTTCCGCTATCGTGCTCACATCTACCTCCGCCATTGGACCTGTCAGACACACCATATCGGGTTGGAGCGCCGACTGGAACCGGTTCCATAAGAATGGGGGACGACACGCTAGTCCGTACGCCGGTTCGGGGAGAAAAGGTGCTCTGCCCCCCAATCTTTGCCATTCTGTAACATAAATACCTTGCATAGGGCGCTCGGGTCCCGTAATTTATGGTGTGGAACCGGTTCCCGAGTTCACACGAGCACCATGCACCCAGGGCAAAGCTTCCAACCTGCAGATCACAAATACTCAATGAGGAGATAAAAATATGCGGTCTTCCCTGCACCGTCGTATCATCACTCCGATCGCCATCGCGGCGGTCGCAGGCCTGACGCTGGCCGGCTGTTCCGGCGGCCCCGGCAGCACGAACGCCGATGCCGGCGCCGAGGGTGACGGAGTCGTCACCGTCTACGGCGGGATCTCAGACTTCGAGGCCGAGCAGCTCAACGAGTCGTGGGCGGCCTGGGAAAAAGAGAACAACATCGACATTCAGTACGAAGCGTCGAAGGAATTCGAGGCGCAGATCTCAATTCGCGCCCAGGGCGGAAGCGCGCCCGACATCGGTATCTTCCCGCAGCCCGGACTGGTCGGCGACCTCGCGAGCCGAGGCTTCCTCAAGCCGGCGCCGCAGGCCGTCGAGGACAACGTCGACAAGTACTGGTCAGAAGACTGGAAGGCCTACGGCACCGTCGATGACGTCTTCTATGGCGCGCCGCTGATGGCCAGTCTCAAGGGATTCATTTGGTACTCGCCGGCCAAATTCACGGAATGGGGAGTCGACGTACCCGAGACCTGGGACGAGCTCCTGGCCGTGACGCAGACCATTCGCGAGAAATCGGGCGCCGCACCGTGGTGTGCCGGCTTCGCTTCCGGTGACGCGACCGGCTGGCCGGGAACGGACTGGATCGAAGACATCGTGCTTCGCGAGGCCGGCCCGGAGACCTATGACAAGTGGGTCAACAACGAAATCCCGTTCACGGATCCCGCGATCAAGACCGCGTTCGACTCGCTCGGCGAGATCCTGCTGAACCCGGACTACGTCAACGCCGGCTTCGGTGGCGTTGGCACCATCAACACGGTGCCGTTCGGCGACGTGGCAACGCCCATCGTCGACGGTACCTGCGCGATGACCCACCAGGCCTCCTTCTTCGACGGCTTCCTGACGGATGCCGGGGGCGAGGTCGGCCCGGACGGCGACGTCTGGGCGTTCATCACCCCGGCCGCCGAGGCCGGCAGCCAGGCAGTGACCGGCGGCGGCGAGATCGTGGGCGCCTTCTCCGACGACGCCGACACTCAGAAGGTTCTCGAGTATCTGTCGAGCTCCGAGTGGGCCAACACCCGCGTCGGCCTGGGTGGAGTCCTGAGCGCCAACAACGGACTGGACCCGGACAAGGCAACGAGCCCCATCCTCCAGGAAGCCATCAAGATCCTGCAGGACCCCGACACCACGTTCCGCTTCGATGGCTCGGACGTCATGCCCGGGTCGGTGGGAGCGGGCACGTTCTGGAAGGGCATGGTGGCCTGGATCAACGGCTCGCCCGTCGACGACGTGCTCAGCAGCATCGAGTCAGGCTGGCCGTCCAGCTAGGTAAGCCATTCCGCACGCCAGCGGGTGTGGGCCGTTCCGATCGATCGGGCGGCCCACACCGTGAGGCGGGTGTACTTTAGCGCTAGGTTTACGGTTCTGTCCCAGGCGATTGCTCAGAGTCCGCCGTCGTACTCGAAAGGTTTCATATGTCCGCATTCTTCGCCTGGCTCGCGCAGCTGCCGCCGCTGGCGCAGGTGCCTATCGTCATCATCGCCTTCGCGATCGTGGTCGGCGCCATCCTCTTCTTCGTCGAGATCGCGCCCCGCCCCGGCAAGGTGTACACGGTCATCCGTCTCGCCGTTTGTGTTGTCACCCCCCTGCTCATCCTCGCCCTCGCCGGCTCGTATCCCATCGCGATCATTGCTGCGGCGGTGCTTGGTGGTGTCTTCTTCCTCATCGACTACCGAGGTCGGATGGGAGCCGGCTACCTACTGCAGCTCTTCGGCTTTCTGACGCCGGCCGTTCTGCTGTTGGCCATCGGCCTCATCATCCCCACCATTCAAACCACGGTGCAGGCCTTCCAGAACTCCCGGGGCACGGAATTCGTCGGGCTCGAGAATTTCGCCTGGGTATTCACCCAGCCGGAGAATATTCGCATCATCCTGAACACGATCGTCTGGGTGCTATTCGTGCCCACCGTCTCCACGGTTGCCGGACTCGCTTACGCCGTCTTCATCGACAAGTCGCGCGGAGAGAAATACTTCAAGATTCTCGTGTTCATGCCGATGGCCATCTCCCTCGTGGGTGCATCGATCATCTGGCGCTTCGTGTACACGGCCCGCCCGGCAGACCAGGAACAGATCGGCCTGTTGAATGGAATCGTCGTGGCCCTCGGCGGTGAGCCCATCAACTTTCTCGCCGCTGCGCCATGGAATACCCTATTTCTGATCGTCATCCTCATCTGGGTGCAAACGGGATTCGCGATGGTGGTCTTGTCGGCCGCGATCAAGGGCGTTCCGGCCGAGCAGATGGAGGCCGCCCTGCTCGACGGCACCAGCCCGTGGCAGCAGTTCATCAACGTGACCGTGCCCGGAATTCGCAGTGCGCTTATCGTGGTTCTCACCACGATATCGATTGTGTCCCTCAAGGTCTTTGACATCGTGCGCACGGCGACAGGCGGCGCCAACGACACGAGCGTGATCGCCAACGAGATGTACACGCAGTTCAAGAACTTCGAGCAGGGTCGCTCGGCAGCCTTCGCCCTGATCCTGTTTCTGCTCACGGTGCCGATCATTGTTTTCAACGCCCGCCAAATTAGAAAGCAGAAGGAGATCCGATGAGCGCGGTCATACCGGCAGAAATGCCCATCGACGGCGCCACGAAACGACAGCTGCGCCGGGGCCAGCGCCGCGCCGAGTCGGCGGCGTTGCGTGGGACCAAGAAGCGCCTCACGAGCCGCGGAGCGACCATCGCGGCGCTCATCATCGCCGTGTTGTGGTCCATTCCCACGTTCGGGCTCTTCGTCTCCTCGTTCCGTCCGGCTCAGGAGGTGCGCACCACCGGTTGGTGGACCATCTTCCAAAACCCGGGCTTCACCTTCGACAATTACACTGCGGCCCTCGCCGCGGGTAACACACAGCTCGACCTGGCCGGCGCGTTCATCAACTCGATCGCCATCACGCTCCCGGCCACGCTCATCCCACTGATGATTGCGAGCCTGGCGGCCTACGCCTTCGCGTGGATTGACTTCCGCGGCAGGAACCTGCTCTTCATCGGCGTATTCGCCCTGCAGATCGTTCCCATTCAGATGGCCCTCGTGCCCTTGCTGCAGTTCTTCTCTGGTGGAACGCTCTTCGGATTCCCGGTCGTTGAATCGCTCGCGGCAGGGAGCGGATACACCCAGGTGTGGATCGCCCACAGCATGTTCGCGCTGCCGCTGGCCATCTACCTGCTGCACAACTTCATCTCCGAGATTCCCGGCGAGGTCATCGAGGCGGCACGGGTCGACGGCGCCGGGCACGGTCAGATCTTCTTCCGCATCGTGCTCCCCCTCACCATGCCGGCCATCGCGTCGATCGCGATCTTCCAGTTCCTCTGGGTGTGGAACGACCTGCTGGTGGCGCTGATCTTCGCCGACGGCGCCGTCGCTCCCATGACGAAACTGCTCGCCGAACTCTCGGGCGCGCGTGGGCAGGACTGGCATCTGCTCACGGCAGGAGCGTTCCTGTCGATCCTCGTTCCGCTCATCGTGTTCTTCGCCCTGCAACGCTTCTTCGTTCGCGGGCTCCTGGCCGGTTCGACCAAGGGGTAGCACATCGCGGGTACGACCCGTCGGGCGACGCGGGCACCTTCGGGTGCCCGCGTCGGCCGCCATCGTCGTACGGTGGCCGCGGCCGGGTCTCCGGGGCGACTCCGTGACCCGGCGCACCTCGGTGAGGGAGCGTGGGGTCCTGAGCTTAGAGTGATCGTATGAGTTCAATGCACGGTTCGGGAGGCTCGCGGCCGACCCCGCAAGGTCAGCGCGCGCGCATCATGCGCGGAGACGTGGCGGGCCAGCGCGCACGCAACGCGGAGGCACCCAAGGTCCCGAACCTGCTGCCGCGCATCCTGTCGCTGTTTCACGCGCACCGGCTCGCGCTCGGCGTCACCGTCGTGCTCGTACTGGTGGCCGCCGCGCTGTCGGTCGTGCCGCCGCTGCTCACCCAGCGTGCCTTCGACGAAGGGCTGTTCCCGCCGGGGGGAGAGCCGAACGTGCCCCGGTTGGCGACGCTCGTCGGCCTGATGATGGCCATCTATGTGGTGTCGGCCCTGCTCGGCGTATGGCAGACCTGGCTCACTGCGAACGTAGGCAACAAGGTGATGGGCGACATGCGGGTGCGCCTCTTCACCCACCTGCAGTCGATGGAACTCAACTTCTTCACCAAGACGAAGACCGGCGTCATTCAGTCGCGCCTGCAGAACGACGTGGGCGGCGTGGCCAACGTGCTCACCAACACCGTCTCAAGTGTGCTCGGCAACGTCGTCACGGTGCTCGCGGCATTCGTCGCGATGGTGCTGCTCAACTGGCAACTCACGATCGTGGCCGTGATTCTCATGCCCGTGCTCGTGGTCGCGCAGCGTCGGGTGGGCCAGGTGCGTGCCCGCATTGCCGCGAAGACGCAGGAATCCCTGTCGGACATGACGGCGATCACGCAGGAGTCGCTCAGCGTGTCGGGGATCCTGCTGTCGAAGAGCTTCACGCAGCAGCCCACCGAGATCGCGCGTTACGCCCGGGAGAACGGCAACCAGATCCGGCTGCAGGTGCGCCAGACCATGAGCGGCCAGTGGTTCTTCGTGATGGTGAACATTTTTCTGTCCAGCATCCCGGCCATCGTGTACCTCGTGGCGGGAGCACTCATGTCCAACGGCACGACCGAGGTGACCCCCGGCACGATCGTGGCCTTCACCACGGTGCAGGCGCGCCTGCTGTTTCCGCTCATGGGCCTGCTCCGCGTTGTTCTCGACCTGCAAACCTCCAGTGCCCTCTTCGCGCGCATCTTCGAGTATCTGGATTTCACGCCGGCGATTTCCGACAAGGCCACGGCGCGCTCCGTTCCCACCACGGGGGAGGCGGCCGGCCGGGTGGAGTTCGAGGGTGTGACCTTCGCCTACCCCGATGCGACCGACGAGTCCCCTCCCACACTCAACAACGTGTCATTCCGAATCGAACCGGGCCAATTCGCGGCGTTCGTGGGGCCGTCCGGCGCCGGCAAGACCACCGTCTCGTACCTCATCCCGCGTTTCTATGAGGCATCGGCCGGCAGCGTGCGGTTTTCCGGCATCGACGTGCGCGACCTCACCCAGCAGTCCCTGGTCTCCCGGATCGGGATTGTGAGTCAGGAGACCTACCTGTTTCACGCCACCATCGCCGAGAACCTGCGCTACGCGCGTCCCGAAGCGACCGATGCCGAGCTGGAGGCCGCCGCCCGCGCCGCGAATATCCACCACACGATCGCCTCCTTCCCCGGGCAGTACGACACGGTGGTGGGGGAGCGGGGCTACCGCCTCTCCGGCGGCGAAAAGCAGCGCATCGCCATCGCCAGGGTGCTGCTGAAAGACCCGCCGGTGCTCATCCTCGACGAGGCCACGAGCGCTCTCGATTCCATTTCGGAGCACGTCGTGCAGCAGGCGCTCGACACCGCGAGCCACGGGCGAACGACGATCGCCATCGCGCACCGGCTGTCCACTGTCGTGAGCGCCGACGTGATCTTCGTCGTGGACGCGGGCCGCATCGTCGAGCACGGCACGCACGAGCAGCTTCTCTCCAATGGGGCTACGTACGCGAAGCTGTACTCGCGTCAGATCACGGAGTCGCCGTCGCTGGTTCCGGACAGCGGAACCGGCTCCGACCGTGCGTCTGACGACGACTGATCGCGCGCGGTTCGCAGCGCACGGAGCCATCACATGACACGGTCGACGAGAGCTATTGGACCACTGCCCTCAGAAGGATAGTCGTAGCGGCGACCGTGATTTCAGCGCTGACCTGTCGACGAGCCGGACGGGCGTCTGCGTCGCATCGGTGGCTTCCGGCGGGATCAGCCAGTAGTCGGTGCCGGTTCGGGTGATCTGCCACCCGTCGTTGTGCAGGCGGAGGTGGTCGCGGGCGCAGAGCAGGATGCCGTCATCCAGGTCGGTGAGGCCGCCGCCGTCCGCCCAGCCGTGCAGATGATGCGCCTCGCAGTGGCTAGGCGGGCGGTGGCACTCCGGCCACCTGCACCCGCCGTCCCGCAGCGCGAGGGCCGCGCGTTGTGCTGCCGTGAAGAGACGCTGTTCCCTGCCCACATCCAGCACCGTGCCATCCCTGCTGAACAGCACCGGGATGAAGCCGGCGTTGCAGATCGCCCGGTCGATCGTCGTCGTCGGGACGGCGTCCGAGGATCCCTCGATGAACCCGCCTGTCAGAACCAGTTGGCCGGAGGCATCAAGCGCGCGCGTGGGTTCCGGAGCATCTGTCGCAGTCACGACGAGCTTCACCGAGGGGCGAATACGGCCGAAGAGGGTGCCGGGGTCGGCGGCCGCGGCGACCTTGATCACCTCGATCAGGGCCTCGGCGGCGATCTGGTCCGTAGACCGCGGGTCGTCGATGATGCGCTGCGCCCGTGCCTTCTCGCCCTTTTCCACAAACCGAGGTCCTCCGGTGCGGGGGCCCGTGATCTGCAACAGGAAGTCCTTGAAATAGGCACCGTTCTCCGGGTCCAGTTCGAAGACGCCGTGCAACATCCCATCGGGTTTGTCCCACACCCGGAGGTATTGCCGGGCGCGCATCGCGTCGGCCCGCGACGCGACCCCGGCCGCATCAATGGAGTCCCGGCACTGCCGGGCGGCCTTCGCCGCCTGGTCCGCGTTCACGGTGCGGCACTGGGCGATGAGGCGCGCGACCGCGTCGGTGAGCATATCCTCCGTCACCCCGATCGCCGGTTCGCCGAGGCCCCGCCGGATCGCCGTCGCGGACTCGGTGCTGAGGGTTCCGTCGGTGACGGCGGCACCGAGCGGTGCGAACCAGGGCATGTGCACGTCAATCGGCGGCGACTCCGGGTGTTCCGCGGCGTGAGCTGTAGCTCGCTCCTGTTTGATCCGGGCGGCTTCGGCCTCGGTGGCCATGGTGCCGGCCTCGATCAGGCGGCGAGTATCGGCCTTCGTGCCGCCGCCACAGTCTTGTGCCTGGACGCGGTTGTCGAGCTGGTCGAGACACTTCCGCGCTGGGGTAGCCCTTCTTGCGGGCGAGTCCCTCGCGGCCGAGCTGCCAGTCGGAGCGGGAGGCGACGTTCGCCGCCGACAACGCGTAGTACGTGGCGACCTCACGCATGTGCCGCGCGATGGCCCGGTGGGTGTTCTCCGACTGATCGTCGGAGAGCTCCGCGAATGACGCCGCGGATATACCCGACCGGGCCAAAACCCCGGTCAGATCAACGAAAACACCGTCAATGGTGGTTGTCATGGATCAAGTGTGACAGCAGCCACTGACATTGAGCCGGTGGCCGATTCGAGCGCTGGGCCCTCGTCGAGACACGGAAATGACCGGCGCCGCTGAACCCGTCGGCCAGGAGCCGAGCCGGCGGTCCCGACACCCGCGACCTGGCAGGACGGGACTAGGCTCGCGCCGCCAGCATCTCGGTCATCAGGTCGATTTCGCTCTGCTGGCTTGCTATGACGGCCGTCGCGAAGGAGCGAACAATGGAGTTGTTCGTGCGGTCCAGCACGGCCTCGGCCATGTCGATGGCGCCCTCGTGGTGCGCAATCATCAGGGTCAGAAAAATGCGGTCGGCCTCCACACCGGATGCCGCGGTGAGCGACGCAATCTCGGCATCCGTTGCCAGTCCCGGCATCGGGTCCCCGGGCACATGCGTCCCCGATGTGTGTTCGTGCGCGCTGTCGGTCATGCCCGGCCGGGTCATCCAGGTCATGGATGCCTCCGGTGCCGATTGGCTCAGCCCCCAGGCGCTCAACCAACCGAACATCTGACCGGACTGTTGGCCCTGCGTCGTGATGATGTCGTACCCGAGCAGGCGCACGGCCTCGTCAACGGAACGCTCACGAACGAGAAATCCCAGTTGCACGCCCTGGTCGTGGTGCACCTGCATGTCGCGAGTGAACCCGGCTTCGGCGCTCGTGGAGACAGGCATCGGATCGGCCAGGGTGCTCAGTCGCCCCACCGAGAATGCAGACACGCCCACGATCACGGCAGTGATCAGCACCGCCACGAGCAGGGTCGTACGACCGCGGCGCCGCGGCGACTCCGCCTCGCCGTCCACGCCTAGGAGACCTTGCCCGGGGCGTCGACCGCACCGGAGCACGACGCGCCGATTTCTGGCGCCGTGCCGCTCTTCCAATACTCCGAGAAGAACTGCGCGAAGCGGGGGTCGTCGGCGGAGTCGAGCTGAAGCTGCACGTTCCAGCCGCTCAGCACGATCGGTGCCGGTGAGTCCTCGAGGGGTGAGAGCACGACGAACGTCGAGGGCAGTAGGGCCTTCACCGCATCGAGCTCGTCGGCGCTGATCGAGGGGTCGTACGTGACCCAAATCGCGCCGTGTTCGAGGGAATGTACCGCATTCTCGTTGGGAACCGGCTGGTCGTACACACCGCAGTTGAGCCACGCCGGGTTGTGTTCGCCGCCCACGGGCGGTGTCTGCTCGTAGGACACCGCCGACTCCACGTGGCCGTTGCCGTTCTCGTACGTGAGCACGCCCTCGATCTCCTCGCCCGTGCCGCCACCGGCGTAATTGGGGGCCTGCGGCGTGAGTACGACCATGGTGATCACCAGAGCGACAACGGCCACGCCACCCACGACGGCAGAGATGATGCCGATGCGGCGGTTGCGCTTGGTGCGTTTCTGCTGGGCGTGAAAAGCCTCAAGTTTCTTGGCACGCTGAGCGGCGCGCTTTTCTTTCAAGGTGGCTTGGTTCACGGGCGAGCCGGGCTGGGGCATGCGAGGGACCTCTCATAGCGGGGCAATATTCATTCGAACGTACCAGCGTGACCCGGTGATCGTCTGTATGCGCCCTCAGGGGGGCAGATAGAGTGGAGGCGAGCGCGCGAAATCCGATGAAGGGCACTCCATGAAGATCGCAGATACCATCCTTGACCTCATCGGCGACACCCCGCTGGTCAAGCTCCACAAGGTCACCGGAGACATCACGGCGACCGTGCTCGTGAAACTGGAGTACCTCAACCCCGGCGGATCGGCGAAGGACCGCATCGCGGTGCGCATCATCGATGCCGCCGAGCGCGACGGCCTGCTGAAACCCGGTGGAACGATCGTGGAACCCACCAGCGGCAACACCGGTGTCGGCCTGGCCCTCGTCGCGCAGCAGCGTGGCTACAAGTGCGTTTTCGTGCTGCCGGACAAGGTGGGCGAAGACAAACGCAATGTGCTGACGGCGTACGGGGCGGAGATCGTTGTGACGCCGACGTCCGTCGCCCCCGATGACCCCGAGTCGTACTACAGCGTGTCTGACCGCCTGGCGCGGGAGCTCCCCGGCGCGTTCAAGCCCAACCAGTACTTCAACCCGAACGGCCCGCTCAGCCACTACGAGACCACCGGACCCGAAATTTGGCGCGATACCGACGGCACCGTGACGCACTTCGTCGCCGGTGTCGGCACCGGCGGCACGATCAGCGGTACCGGCCGCTACCTGCGCGAAGTGTCGAACGACGCCGTTCGGATCGTGGGCGCCGACCCGGAGGGCTCGGTCTACTCCGGCGGAACCGGGCGTCCCTACCTCGTCGAGGGCGTGGGGGAGGATTTCTGGCCCGGCGCCTACGACCCGGACGTCGTGCATGAGGTGATCGCCGTCAGCGACGCCGACTCTTTCGCCATGACCCGCAGACTCGCCCTCGAGGAGGGTATCCTGGTCGGAGGTTCGAGCGGCATGGCCGTCGTGGCCGCGCTGCGCCTCGCGGCAACGCTCACCGAGCACGACACCGTTGTGGTGTTGCTGCCCGACGGCGGGCGCGGCTACCTCGGCAAGATCTTCAACGACGGGTGGATGCGCAGCTACGGCTTCACGAACGCGCCCACGGGCCACACGGTCGCGAACGTGCTCGAGGCCAAGACCGGCACGCTTCCGGCGTTCGTGTACGTGCACCCGAGCGACACCGTTCATGACGCGATCGCCACGATGACGAGCCAGGGCGTGTCGCAGCTGCTCGTGCTCTCGGCCAAGCCCCCCGTGGTGATGGGGGAGGTGCTCGGCGCCCTGGACGAGCGCGTGCTGATGGAGCTGGTCTTCTCCGGTGAGGCCCAGCTCACCGATCGCGTCGGCAGCATCGTTGGTGAATCGCTCCCGCTCATCGGCGTCAACGAACCCGTGTCTACGGCTCGCACCGCCTTCGCCCACCACGACGCGATGCTCGTGACCGACGGCGGCAAGCCGCTCGGCGTGCTCACCCGTCACGACCTGCTCACCTACCTGAGCGTCTAAACCATACTTTCAAGTGAGGACCCGCACCATGGCCAAGAAGCAGAAGTTCGACACCGTCGCCATCCACGCCGGTCAGGCATTCGACCCGACCACCGGCGCCGTCATCCCGCCGATCTACCAGACGTCCACCTACGTGCAGGAAAGCATCGGCAATCTGCGCGGCGGCTACGAGTACAGCCGCGGCGGCAATCCCACCCGCAATTCGCTGGAGACCCTGCTCGCCGCCCTCGAAGGCGGCAAGCACGGGCTGTCCTTCGCGAGTGGACTCGCCGCGGAGGACACCCTGCTGCGGGCGCTGCTCAAGCCGGGCGACCACATTGTGCTCGGCAATGACGTGTACGGCGGCACCCACCGGCTGATCGAACGCGTGCACGGCTCCTCCGGCGTGCGCAACACCACGGTTGACCTGTCCGACCTGCGCGCCGTCGAGAAGGCGATCATCGCCGACGAGACCAAAATTCTCTGGATCGAGACGCCGAGCAACCCGCTCATGAAGATCAGCGATATCGCCGAGCTCGCCGACATCGGCCACCGCGCCGGCGTCGTCGTGGTGGTCGACAACACCTTTGCGTCTCCCGCGCTGCAGAACCCGTTGTCGCTCGGAGCCGACGTCGTGGTGCACTCTACGACCAAGTACCTCGGCGGTCACTCCGACGTGCTCGGAGGAGCGCTCATCATCAACGATGACGAACTGGCCGAGAAGGTCACCTTCCTGCAGTTCGCCGTGGGCCCGGTGTCGGCCCCGCTCGATGCCTGGCTCACCGTGCGCGGAATCAAGACCCTGGCCGTGCGGATGGACCGCCACTGCAGCAATGCGCAGGCCATCGCGGAGTTCCTCGACGCACACGCGGCCGTTGACACCGTCTATTACCCGGGCCTGCCCAGCCACCCGGGGCACGAGCTCGCCAAGCAGCAGATGAGCGGCTTCGGCGGCATGATCTCCCTCTCGTTCAAGGGCGGATCGAAGGCCGCTCGCAAGTTCTGCGAGGCGACGCGCCTCTTCCAGCTGGCGGAGTCCCTCGGCGGCGTGGAATCACTCGTGAACTACCCGGCGGAGATGACGCACGCCTCGGTGCGCGGCACCGACCTTGAGGTCGCCGACAACATCGTGCGTCTCTCGGTGGGTATCGAAGACGTCGCCGATCTGATCGCCGATCTGGAGAGCGCCCTCCCACGCAAGTAGCCGGGTTCCGCCTGACCGGCGTCCGAGAGCTTCGGTTGCCGGTCAGGCGCGGGAGAACTCCGACGCCCGTCGCACCTGCTCGGCGGTGGGGCGCACTCCCGTGTACAGCACGAATTGCTCCTCGGCCTGAACGGCCGCGACCTCGGCGCCGGTGATGACCGGTTTGCCCGCGGCCCTGGCCGCCTGGATCAACGGCGTCTCCGACGGAGAGGCGACCACGTCGAACACCCACGTCGCCGCAGCAATGGTGGCGCTCGGGAACGACACCTCGTCGGCCTCCGCGCCCCCGCTCATGCCGACGGGTGTCACGTTCACGATCAGGCCTGCCTGCAGGTCGCCCGCCTCCGGCGCCCACCCGAACCCGTACAGGTCGGCCAGGGCGCTGCCGGTGGTCTCATTGCGAGCCACGATGGTCCCGTCGGTGAAGCCAGCGTCGCGCAGCGCCGCGGCCACAGCCTTGGCCATCCCGCCGCTGCCACGCACCAGCACCGACAGCCCGGACGGCACGCCATGCTGCGCGAGCAGGCGCTGCACCGCCGTGTAATCGGTGTTGTACGCCGTGAGGTGCCCGTTGTCGTTCACGATTGTGTTGACGGAGCCGATCGCCGATGCCGAGGCATCCATCTCGTCGACGAGGGCGATCACGTCTTCCTTGAACGGCATCGACACTGCGCAGCCTCGGATGCCCAGGCCGCGCACACCCGCAACGGCCTGTCCCAGGTTGGTGGGGGCAAACGCCTTGTAGACGAAGTTCAGTCCGAGTTCGTCGTACAGATAATTGTGGAACCTCGTGCCGAGGTTGCTCGGCCGAGCGGCGAGCGAGATGCACAGCGTCATGTCTCTATTCAAAATGGGCATACGCCATTCTTGCCGCTAACTCGGCGACATCTGTGACATCGAGGATGCGGGGCGAGCCGCCGGGTGTAACTTTTGCCCCTATGTGACTGTCACATTCCGGTGGAGGACTGCATAATGGACTCACGGGCACAAATGTGACCGTTCACACTCGAGCAGGATTGCCCCGTGACTGTCGACACGCCCAATGGCCGCGCGCCGAGCATTAGAGATGTCGCGCGCCTCGCCGGGGTTTCCCACCAGACGGTGTCCCGCGTGCTCAACGACCACCCGAGCATCCGCGAATCAACGAAGACCCGGGTGCTCGAGGTCATCGAGGAGCTGCAGTATCGGCCCAACCGGGCTGCGCGCGCGCTGTCGCGAGGCCGGTCCCGCACGATCGGGGTGCTCGCGGCGTCGGGCGCCGAGTACGGCCCGGCGAGCAGCATCGCCGCCATCCAGGACGCGGCGAGGGAGGCCGGGTTTTTCGTGAACACGGCAAACCTCGACCGCGCGGACCCCGAGTCGATTGTCGCGGCCGTCGACCACCTGATGTCGCAGGCCGTGGAGGGGATCGTGGTGATCGCGCCGCAGGTGCGCGTGTTCAATGCGCTGAAGCTCCTGTCGATCGACGTGCCTTTCGTGACGCTGCAGTCCACGGGGATCGTCGGCGCGCGCGCCATGTCGGTGGACCAGATCGCCGGCGCGCGACTGGCTACCCGACACCTGATCGACCTCGGGCACCGCGACATCTACCATCTGGCCGGGCCGCAGGACTGGATCGAGGCCGAGGCGCGCATGCATGGCTTCCTCGAAGAGATGGGGGCCAGGGACGTTCCGACGACGGCGCCGATTCTCGGCGACTGGACCGCGGAATTCGGTTATCACGCCGGTCGTGAACTGTTGCAGGTGCGGGATTTCACGGCGATCTTCTCGTCCAACGACCAGATGGCACTCGGCCTCATGCACGCGATCCGGGAGGCCGGACTCGACGTGCCGCGAGACGTGAGCATTGTCGGCTTCGACGACATCCCCGAGGCTGCGCACTTCTGGCCCCCGCTGACCACGGTGCGCCAGGACTTCGCGGAGTTGGGCCGGCGTTGTGTCGCGCTGCTGCTGGCCAGTATCGCCGGTGCCACCCCGGAAAAGCAGGACGCGATCATGCCGGAGCTCATCGTTCGGGCCTCCACGTCGCATCCCGCGTTCTAAGCCGGCGACCGACTCTCTGGCGTTATTCAACCGAGACAAAGTCACACTTGACACGGCGAGCCCCGATGGCGCTAACATAAACACACGGCAATGTGACCGATCACATTCGGTTGGCACATTCGGGTCGCTTACCAACGGCGCTGTCGTTTCCCACCGAACCATTGCGGGATTTTCCGCACACAGTCCTGACATTGGAGTCAATTCCGTGAGTACAACAGATGTGGATTCGCACGCCGAGCCCATGGCTCCGGTCCACGGCGAGACCTACGTCATCGGTGTGGACTACGGAACGCTTTCGGGCCGCGCCGTCGTCGTGCGTGTCTCCGACGGCGAAGAACTCGGCTCTGCCGTTCTGAACTACCCGCACGCGGTGATGGACACGACCCTGGCCGCGACGGGCGCGGCGCTTCCCCCGGAGTGGGCCCTCCAGGTTCCCGCCGACTACGTGGCCGTGCTGCAGAGCGCGGTTCCCGCTGCCGTAGCGAACGCCGGCATCGACCCGTCCCGTGTCATCGGGATCGGAACGGATTTCACGGCGTGCACGATGGTTCCCGTGCTGGCCGACGGCACCCCGCTCAGCGAACTCCCGGAGTACGCCGATCGCCCCCACGCCTACGTGAAGCTGTGGCGCCACCACGCGGCGCAGGCGCAGGCCGACCGCATCAACGACCTCGCCTTCGAGCGTGACGAGAGCTGGCTGCCTCGCTACGGCGGGCTGATCTCGAGCGAATGGGAATTCGCCAAGGGCCTGCAGCTGCTTGAGGACGACCCCGAACTGTACAACCGCATGGACCACTGGGTCGAAGCCGCCGACTGGATCGTGTGGCAGCTCACCGGCAACTATGTCCGCAACGCCTGCACCGCCGGATACAAGGGAATTTTGCAGGACGGCCAGTACCCGGGTGAGGACTTCCTCGGCGCGCTCAACCCGGCCTTTTCCCGGTTTGCCCTCGACAAGGTGGCACACGAGATCGGCCAGCTCGGCGCCTCCGCCGGAACGCTGTCGGCGGAGGCCGCCGCCTGGACCGGCCTGCCCGAAGGCATCCACGTGGCTGTCGGCAACGTGGACGCCCACGTCACGGCCCCCGCGGCGCAGGCCGTGAACCCCGGCCAGATGGTTGCGATCATGGGCACGAGCACCTGCCACGTGATGAACTCCGACGCTCTCGCAGAGGTGCCGGGCATGTGCGGTGTCGTCGACGGCGGCATCGTCTCCGGGCTTTACGGTTACGAGGCCGGCCAATCCGGCGTGGGCGACATCTTCGCCTGGTTCGTCAACAACCAGGTGCCCGCCCGCTACGCCGAGGATGCCGAGGCGCTGGGCCGAAGCGTGCACGAGCACCTCACCGAGCTCATCAAGGAGCAGCCCATTGGCGGCCATGGGCTGGTCGCCCTCGACTGGCACAGCGGCAACCGCTCGGTGCTCGTCGACCACGAACTATCTGGACTCGTCATCGGCACGACCCTCACCACCCGCCCGGAGGAGATCTACCGTGCGCTGCTCGAAGCAACCGCGTTCGGTACCCGCACGATCGTGGAAACCTTCAACGCGAGCGGCGTGCCGGTGACGGAATTCATCGTGGCCGGCGGCCTGCTCAAAAACGCCTTCCTGATGCAGACGTACAGCGATATCCTGCGTCTGCCGATCAGCACGATCGCGAGTGACCAGGGACCGGCCCTGGGTGCGGCCATCCACGCGGCGGTCGCCGCCGGCGCCTACCCCGACGTGCGCGCGGCCGGCCAGGCCATGGGCAGGCTCAACAAGAACGTGTATATGCCCAAAGAGGAATCATCAGAGGCCTACGACAACCTGTTCGAGGAGTACGGCCGGCTGCACGACTACTTCGGTCGCGGCGAGAACGACGTCATGCACCGCCTGAAGGCGCTCAAGCGTCGGGCCGCGCTCGCGGGCCGGGATGCCCGGGGGATCGCATGAGCACCTACGGACCGCAAATCGAGGTCGCGATCGCCCGCGTGCGTGCAGACGTGACCCGGCTGCACGCCGAACTGTTCCGCAACGGCCTCGTGGTTTGGACCGGCGGCAACGTCTCCGGCCGCGTCCCGGGCGCCGATCTGTTCGTGATCAAGCCCAGCGGGGTCGACTACACCGATCTGGCCCCCGAAAACATGATCCTCTGCGATCTCGACGGGAACGTTATTCCCGGCACCCCCGGCGCCGACAGGTCGCCCTCGAGCGACACGGCCGCGCACGCATACGTCTACCGGAATATGCCGGATGTCGGGGGAGTCGTTCACACACACTCCACCTACGCCACCGCCTGGGCCGCGCGCAACGAAGCCATCCCGTGCGTGATCACCGCCATGGCCGACGAATTCGGCGGCCCGATCCCGGTCGGGCCGTTTGCCGTCATCGGTGACGATTCGATCGGCCGCGGCATCGTGAAAACCCTCACCGGCCACCGTTCGCGCGCCGTGCTGATGGCCAACCACGGTCCGTTCACCATCGGGAGAGACGCCCGCGACGCCGTCAAGGCCGCCGTGATGGTCGAAGATGTCGCTCGTACGGTGCAGCTCGCCCGCGCCGGCGGGGAGCTCGTTCCCATTCCGCAGGAATCCATCGATGCCCTGTTCGACCGCTACCAGAACGTCTACGGACAAGCACCGCAGGGAGCACTGAAGTAATGGCACCTCTCACCACGACCCTTGAGCACTACGAGGTATGGTTCCTCACCGGAAGCCAGAACCTCTACGGCGAAGAAACCCTGCGCCAGGTGGCCGAGCAGTCCACGCAGATTGCACGCGCCCTCGACGCCAGCTCCGACGTGCCCGTGAAGGTTGTCTGGAAGCCCGTGCTGAAAGACTCCGATTCCATTCGCCGTGCCGCCCTCGATGCGAACTCCGACGACCGCGTCATCGGCCTGATCGCCTGGATGCACACGTTCTCCCCGGCCAAAATGTGGATCGCCGGCCTCGACGCACTCACCAAGCCCCTTTTGCACCTGCACACGCAGGCGAACGTCGAACTGCCCTGGGCAGAGATCGACTTCGACTTCATGAACCTCAACCAGGCCGCCCACGGCGACCGGGAGTTCGGCTACATCCAGACCCGCCTCGGCGTGACCCGCAAAACCGTGGTCGGCCATGTGTCGAATCCGGCGGTGTCGGGCAGCATCGGCTCCTGGACCCGCGCCGCCGCCGGCTGGGCCGCGAGCCGCAGCATGAAACTCGCCCGTTTCGGCGACAACATGCGCTACGTGGCCGTCACCGAAGGCGACAAGACCGAAGCCGAACTTCGCTTCGGCGTGCAGGTCAACACCTGGCCCGTCAACGAGTTGGCCGAGGCCGTGCATTCCACAGCGGATGCCGACATCGATGCCCTCGTCGCCGAGTATGACGAGCTCTACGACGTCGTTCCCGAACTTCGCAAGGGCGGTGAGCGGCACGCGTCGTTGCGCTACGGCGCGGCGATTGAACTGGGCCTGAAAAGCTTCCTCGAGGCCGGTGACTTCTCGGCATTTACGACGAGCTTCGAAGACCTCGGTGCCCTGCGTCAGCTTCCCGGCCTCGCCGTTCAGCGCCTCATGGCCCAGGGGTACGGGTTCGGCGCGGAGGGCGACTGGAAGACATCCGTTCTCGTTCGCGTTGCCAACGTGATGGGCTCCGGCCTCCCGGGCGGCGCGAGCCTGATGGAGGACTACACCTACGACCTCACCCCCGGCGCCGAGTTGATCCTCGGAGCCCACATGCTCGAGGTGAGTCCCTCCCTCACGACCTCACGGCCGACCCTCGAGATCCACCCGCTCGGCATCGGCGGTCGCGAAGACCCGGTGCGCCTCGTCTTCAACGCCGACCCCGGCCCCGCCGTCGTCGTGGCGATGAGCGACATGCGCGACCGTTTCCGCCTGGTCGCGAACGTGGTCGAGGTCGTCGAACCGACCGAAGCGCTGCCGAACCTGCCCGTGGGACGTGCCGTCTGGCGGCCCGAGCCCGACTTCGCCACATCAGCCGCCGCCTGGCTCACCGCCGGCGCCGCCCACCACACCGTCATGTCGACCGCCGTCGGCATCGAGGTGTTCCATGATTTCGCCGAGATAGCCCGCACCGAGCTTCTCGTGATCGATAAGACCACCACCCAGCGTGATTTCACGCGTGAGGTGCGTTGGAACCAGTCCTACTACCGATTGGCGCAAGGCCTGTAAGCACCACGCAGCTACACCATCCCGCCTGACCATCAATGTTGATAAACGAAGGAAAACACAGTGAAGAAGAAAGCACTCTTCGCCGGACTCGCCGCCGGCGCCATGATCATGGGCCTGGCCGCCTGCTCCAGCTCGAACGACTCGGGAGGCTCGGGAGGCTCCGGAGACGGCGGCCTCATCGGTGTCGCCATGCCGACCAAGAGCTCGGAGCGTTGGATCGCCGACGGCGACGCCGTCAAGAGCCAGCTTGAGGCGCAGGGCTTCAAGGTCGACCTGCAGTACGCCGAGGATGACATTCCCGTGCAGGTTTCGCAGATCGAGAACATGATCACGAAGGGCGCCGAGGTTCTCATCGTCGCCTCCATCGACGGCACCACGCTCACGAGCGTGCTTCAGGACGCCGCCGATGCCAACATCCCGGTCATCGCATACGACCGCCTGATCCGCGACACCGAGAACGTCGACTACTACGCATCGTTCGACAACCTCAAGGTGGGCCAGCAGCAGGCGTGGTCGGTTCTCAACGGCCTCGGCCTGACCGAACTCGACGGGACCGCCATCGAGGGCGCGCCGGCCGGTCCGTTCAACATTGAGCTCTTCGCCGGAAGCCCCGACGACAACAACGCCACGTTCTTCTTCAACGGCGCCATGCAGGAGCTGCAGCCCTTCATCGACTCGGGCGTGCTCGTGGTCAAGAGCGGTCAGACGGACTTCAACACCGTTGCGACGCTCCGCTGGGATGGCGAGGAGGCGCAGAGCCGCCTCGAGAACATCCTCACCTCGACCTACTCCGACGGCAGCAGGGTCAACGCCGTCCTCTCCCCGTACGACGGCATCTCCCGCGGCATCATCTCCGCACTCCAGGGCGCCGGCTACACGGTTGATGAGACCTGGCCGGCCATCTCCGGCCAGGACGCCGAAATCGACTCCGTCAAGGCGATCAACTCCGGTGAGCAGTACGCGACCATCTTCAAGGACACGCGTCAGCTCGCCTCCGTTGCCGTCGAGATGGCCGTCGCCGTTCTGAACGGCGACACCCCCGAGGTCAACAACACCACGGACTACGACAACGGCAAGATCACCGTTCCTTCCATGCTGCTCGACTCGCAGATCGTCGTGAAGGAGAACATCCCGGCCGTGCTGATCGACTCCGGTTACTGGACCGAAGCCGAGATCAACGGCTAATCCAGCTGCCTCGGCAGCATGAATCCGCCGGCGGGGGAGGCTCCGCCGGCGGATTCGCCCCTCCATATTTTTGACTCTGACGGAATGAAGAAGGTACTCCGTGACCACGAACATCCTTGAGATGCGCAGCATCACCAAGACGTTTCCCGGCGTGAAGGCGCTGGCCAACGTCACGCTCAACGTCGCTCGCGGCGACGTCCACGCCATTTGCGGGGAGAACGGCGCCGGAAAGTCCACGCTCATGAAGGTGCTCAGCGGCGTCTACCCGCACGGCACCTACACGGGCGATATCGTCTTCGAGGATGAGGTCGTGGAGTTCCGGGACATTCGGGATTCGGAGGCCAAGGGCATCGTCATCATCCACCAGGAGCTCGCGCTCAGCCCGTACCTCTCGATCGCCGAGAACATCTTCCTCAACAACGAGCAGCGTGGCGCGTTGGGACTGATCGACTGGAACAAGACCAACCAGGAGGCCGCCAAGCTCCTCGCCCGCGTGGGCCTGCGCGAAAGTCCGACAACGCGCATCATGGACATCGGTGTCGGCAAGCAGCAGCTGGTCGAGATCGCCAAGGCGCTCTCCAAGCGGGTGAAGCTCCTCATTCTGGATGAGCCGACGGCCGCCCTCAACGACGAGGATTCCGACCATTTGCTCGACCTGATCCTGCATCTCAAGGGCCAGGGCATCACCTCGATCATCATCAGTCACAAGCTCAACGAGATCAAGAAGGTCTCCGACTCCGTCACCGTCATTCGGGACGGTCGGGCCATCGAGACCATGGCGAAGCTGGAGGTGACGGAAGACCGCATCATCAAGGACATGGTCGGCCGAGACCTCGAGCACCGGTACCCCGATCACACGCCGAACATCGGCGAGGAGATACTGCGCGTGGAGAACTGGACCGCGCACCACCCGCAAGACGTCACACGCGTGGTCGTGGACAACGTGAACCTCACCGTTCGTGCCGGCGAGATCGTGGGAATCGCCGGGCTGATGGGAGCGGGGCGCACCGAATTCGCGATGAGCCTGTTCGGCCGCCGCTACGGCTCGCGCATCACCGGCCGAGTGTTCAAGTACGGCAAGGAAATCAAGACCCGCACGGTCTCTGAGGCGATCGAGCACGGCATCGCGTATGTGACAGAGGACCGCAAAACCTACGGGCTGAACCTGATCGATGACATCAAACGCAACATCTCGATGGCGTCGCTGAGCAAGCTCACCCGGCGCGGTCTCGTGAACGACAACGAGGAATACAAGATCGCCAACGAATACCGCACGAGCATGAACATCAAGGCTCCCTCGGTGCTGGCCAAGGTCGGCAAACTCTCCGGCGGAAACCAGCAGAAGGTCGTGCTGTCGAAGTGGATCTATTCTGACCCGGACGTGCTCATCCTCGATGAGCCCACCCGCGGAATCGACGTCGGGGCCAAGTACGAGATCTACACGATCATCAACAAGCTCGCTGCGGCGGGCAAAGGCGTCATCGTCATCTCCTCGGAGCTGCCGGAACTGCTCGGCATCAGCGACCGCATCTTCACAATTTCAGAGGGTCGAATCACGGGGGAGTTTCCGATCGAGGAAGCCAGCCCGGAGCTACTCATCAAACACATGACCATGGAAAAGGCCCGCTAGCGTCGGCGCAGCGGAAAAGGAGAATAGCTCATGAGCAACGACATCAAGCCGCCGGACGAATCGACCGTTGGCTTCCATTCGAACCCCAGCAGCAACAAGGCCGCATCCTGGCTCACGCACCTCCTCGCCGACCTGGGCAAGAACGGCATCTTCATCGCCCTCGTCGTGGTCGTGGTGCTGTTCAGCATCCTGACTGACGGCATCCTCCTGCGCCCGCAGAACATCTCCAACCTCATCGTGCAGAACGGGTACATCCTCGTGCTGGCGGTCGGTATGGTGATGGTGATCATCGCCGGGCACATCGACCTGTCGGTCGGATCGGTTGCGGCCTTCGTCGGCGCCTGCTCCGGTGTCTTCGCGGTGACGTGGGGGCTGCCCTGGTGGCTGTCCATCATCCTGTCACTCCTCATCGGCGCCCTGGTCGGTGTGTGGCAGGGATTCTGGATCGCCTATGTGGGGATCCCGGCGTTCATTGTGACGCTGGCCGGCATGCTCATCTTCCGTGGTCTTGCTCTCGCGGTTCTCGGGAATGCGAACATCGGTTCGTTCCCGTCGCAGTACCGGGCACTCGGCAACGGATTTCTGACCGACCTGTTCGGCGAATTCGACTACGACCCGTTCACCCTCGGCATCGCGGTGATTGCGATCCTCGCGCTGATCGTGCAGCAGGTACGAGCCCGTGTCGCCCGCGCCAAGTACGGCCAGGACGTTGAGCCCATCGTGTGGTTTGTGGCCAAGCTCGTGCTCATCACCGTGGCCATCGGCGCATTCGCGCTCGCGCTCGCCTCCTACAAGGGCATCCCGGTGACCTTGATCGTGCTGGCCGTTCTGGTGTTGATCTACGGCATTATCATGAACCGCACCATCTTCGGCCGTCACATCTACGCGATCGGCGGTAACCGCCACGCGGCGGAGCTGTCGGGTATCAAGACCCGCAAGGTGGACTTCTTCCTGTTCGTGAACATGGGAATCCTTGCCGCTCTGGCCGGGCTCATCTTCACCGCCCGCCTGAACCTTGCCGGTCCGAAGGCCGGAGATGGCTTCGAGCTTGAAGCCATCTCGGCCGCCTTCATCGGTGGCGCGGCGGTGACGGGCGGTGTCGGACGAATCGGCGGTGCCATCATCGGTGGCCTGATTATCGGTGTGCTGAACAACGGCATGTCGATCCTCGGAATCGGTATCGAATGGCAGCAGGCCGTCAAGGGCCTCGTGCTCCTGTTCGCCGTGGCGTTCGACGTCTACAACAAGCGCCGGTCCGGCGGGCACTGACCGCTCACAGCGCAGCTGCGTAACACTCAACGAAAGGCCGAAACGCGACGCGTTTCGGCCTTTCGCATGCCGTGGACGCTACGACGGCCGCGTCCCGCGACACGCCGCACCCGTTTTCACGGGCGCAATTCTTTGAAGTGGATCACCTGTGGATAACTTCGACTGATTCCGCGGGGAATGGGCGTTGTCGCATCCGCCGGGCTGTGGACAACCGGTGGAATGTCGGTGGATAACTACATAATTGTAATTACCTCATGTAGTGGCCATACCTATTTCCAATCACTACATGTAGTATTAGAGGATCAGCTCGGCACTAGAGACGAGCGAAGAATTCCTCACTTGTGTAGCAGCAAACACAGTCCGAACGATAGAAAGGCCATACGCAATGGCAATTACGGTCTACACGAAGCCCTCATGCGTCCAGTGCACCGCGACGTATCGCGCTTTGGACAATAAGGGCATCGAGTACGAAGTTCTCGACCTCTCGGTCGATGAGAACGCACTCGAAGCGGTGAAGGCCCTGGGGTACCTGCAGGCACCCGTCGTCATCACCGACGAGGAGCACTGGTCAGGCTTTCGCCCCGACAAGATCAACGCGCTCGCCGCTCGCCTCGCGTAGCACGCTCCGGGCAGGTGCTCAATGACTGAAATCGTCTATTTCTCGAGCGTTTCAGGTAATACGCACCGCTTCGTCGAGAAGCTCGGTCGCCCGGCGAGTCGTATCCCGTTGTACGCGAGAGACACACCCCTCACGGTCACCGAGCCGTATGTCCTCTGTCTTCCCACGTACGGTGGTGGAGGCGAGGGCGGGGCGGTTCCCAAGCAGGTCATTCGTTTTCTGAACGATCCGCACAACCGCTCCCTGATCCGCGGCGTCATCGGCGCGGGCAACACGAATTTTGGCGAGACGTTCTGCCTCGCGGGGGACATCATCGCCGCCAAGTGCGCGGTTCCTCACCTGTATCGCATCGAAGTATTCGGAACACCGGATGATGTGCGCATCGTTCACGACGGATTGGAAGAATTTTGGAAACTACGGCCGTGAAAGTCACGCCCATGGACGCACCGTCGGGCATGGACTACCACTCGCTCAACGCGATGCTCAACCTGTATGGACCGAATGGGGAGATCCAGTTCGACAAAGACCAGGAAGCCGCGCGTGAATTCTTCCTGCAGCACGTCAACCAGAACACGGTGTTCTTCCACTCGCTGCGCGAGCGCCTCGACTACCTGGTGGAGAAGGAATACTACGAGCAGGCCGTGCTCGACCAGTACTCCTTCGAGTTCATCGAGAGCCTGAACAAGCTCGCCTACTCGAAGAAGTTCCGCTTCCAGAGCTTCCTCGGCGCGTTCAAGTACTACACCTCGTACACGCTCAAGACGTTCGACGGAAAGCGTTACCTCGAACGCTTCGAAGACCGCGTCGTGATGACCGCCCTGGGTCTTGCATCCGGTGACGAGACGCTCGCCGTCGAACTCGTCGAAGAGATCATCGCCGGCCGCTTCCAGCCCGCGACCCCGACCTTCCTGAACTCGGGCAAGGCCCAGCGCGGCGAGCTCGTCTCCTGCTTCCTGCTGCGCATCGAAGACAACATGGAATCGATCAGCCGCGGCATCAACTCATCCCTGCAGCTGTCCAAGCGCGGCGGCGGTGTGGCTCTGCTCCTCAGCAACATCCGCGAGGCCGGGGCGCCGATCAAGCAGATCGAGAACCAGTCCAGCGGCATCATCCCCGTGATGAAGCTGCTCGAAGACTCCTTCAGCTACGCCAACCAGCTCGGTGCCCGTCAGGGTGCCGGCGCCGTGTACCTGCACGCGCACCACCCCGACATCATGCGTTTTCTCGACACCAAGCGTGAGAACGCCGACGAGAAGATTCGCATTAAGACCCTCTCGCTCGGTGTCGTCATTCCTGACATCACGTTTGAGCTCGCCAAGAACGACGAGTGGATGTACCTGTTCTCGCCGTACGACGTGGAGAAGGTCTACGGCTTGCCGTTCGGGGACATCTCGGTCACCGAGAATTACCACGATATGGTCGACAACCCCCGCATCAAGAAGTCGAAGATGAAGGCGCGCGAGTTCTTCCAGACCCTCGCGGAGATTCAGTTCGAATCGGGCTACCCGTACATCATGTTCGAAGACACGGTGAACAAGGCGAACCCGATCAAGGGCCGCATCAACATGTCGAACCTGTGCTCCGAGATCCTGCAGGTGAACACCCCCACCACGTACAACGAGGACCTCTCGTACAACGAAATCGGCAAGGACATCTCCTGCAACCTCGGGTCGATGAACATCGCCCTTGCGATGGACTCCGGAGACCTCGGGCGCACCGTGAGCGCGGCGATCCGTGGCCTGAACGCCGTGTCGGAGCAGAGCCACATCTCCTCGGTACGCTCGATCGAAGACGGCAACGACCGTTCGCACGCCATCGGCCTCGGCCAGATGAACCTGCACGGCTACCTCGCCCGGGAGCGCGTGTACTACGGCAGCGACGTGAGCATCGACTTCACCAACATCTACTTCTACACGGTGCTGTTCCACGCCCTGCGTGCCTCCAACGCGCTCGCCATCGAGCGCGGCCGTACCTTTGAGGGCTTCGAAGACTCCGCCTATGCCTCGGGCGCGTTCTTCGACAAGTACACCGAGCAGGTGTGGGAGCCCGTCACCGCTCGCGGCGCGGAGCTCTTCGCCCAGGCCGGGGTGTCGATTCCGACCCAGGCCGACTGGGCCGAGCTGAAGGCATCCGTCATGACGCACGGTATCTACAACCAGAACCTGCAGGCCGTGCCGCCGACCGGGTCGATCTCGTACATCAACAACTCGACCGCGTCGATTCACCCGATCGCGGCGAAGATCGAGATTCGCAAGGAGGGCAAGCTGGGCCGCGTGTACTACCCCGCGCCGTTCATGACGAACGACAACCTGGACTTCTACCAGGATGCCTACGAGATCGGTGCCGAGAAGGTCATCGACGTATACGCCGCGGCGACCCAGCACGTTGACCAGGGCCTCTCGCTGACGTTGTTCTTCAAGGACACCGCGACGACCCGCGACATCAACCGCGCCCAGATCTACGCCTGGAAAAAGGGCATCAAGACCATCTACTACATTCGTCTGCGCCAGATGGCACTCGAAGGCACCGAGGTTGAGGGTTGCGTCTCCTGCGCGCTGTAGAAAAAACACGGTGGTCGTGTCTCGACAGGCTCGACAGCCGGCGACAGGCTCGACAACCGGCCGAGACACGACCACCGAAGCACCACTAAAGGAACCAACTCATGATTGACAAGCTCAAGCTGGTGTCGCACGTAGACGCGATCAACTGGAACAAGATCGAGGACGAAAAAGACGTCGAGGTGTGGAACCGCCTCACGAACAACTTCTGGCTCCCCGAGAAGATCCCGCTGTCCAACGACATCCAGTCCTGGAACCAGCTCACGCCGGTCGAGCAGCAGCTCACCATGCGCGTGTTCACCGGGCTGACCCTGCTCGACACGATCCAGGGCACGGTCGGAGCCGTCTCGCTCATTCCGGATGCGATCACCCCGCACGAAGAGGCCGTGTACACGAACATCGCGTTCATGGAGTCGGTGCACGCCAAGAGCTACTCCTCGATCTTCTCGACGCTCGCGTCAACGAAGGAGATTGACGAGGCGTTCCGCTGGTCGACCGAGAACGAGAACCTGCAGCGCAAGGCCTCAATCGTCATGGATTACTACCAAGGCGACGACCCGCTGAAGCGCAAGGTCGCCTCGGTGCTGCTCGAGTCGTTCCTGTTCTACTCGGGCTTCTACCTGCCCATGTACTTCTCCAGCCGGGCCCGCCTCACCAACACGGCCGACCTCATCCGGTTGATCATTCGCGATGAAGCCGTGCACGGCTACTACATCGGCTACAAGTTTCAGAAGGGGCTCGAGAAGGAGACCCAGGAACGTCGCGACGAGATCAAGGACTACACCTTCAACCTCGTGTTCGAGCTCTATGAGAACGAGGTGCAGTACACGCAGGACCTCTACGACGAGCTCGGCCTGACCGAAGACGTTAAAATGTTCCTGCACTACAACGCCAACAAGGCGCTGATGAACCTCGGCTACGAGGCGATCTTCCCGAAGGATGTCTGCGACGTGAACCCGGCGATCCTTTCCGCGCTCTCACCGAACGGCGACGAGAACCACGACTTCTTCTCCGGGTCGGGCTCCTCGTACGTGATCGGCAAGGCAGTGAACACCGAAGACGACGACTGGGACTTCTAGCCGAACTCGAGAAGCACGGCGCTCACAGAGCCTCCGCAAGCGCGACCGGTAAGGTTGGGCAACTCGGGTTCACCCACGGGAGTCGAATCCCGGAACGCAATTGATTGGAGCGTGCACCATGGCCCAAAACCCCAAGCAGAGCAACAAGGTTGCACGAGCATCGAGCTCAGGCATGAGGAACGCGCGGTTCAGCGCCGCGGCCGAAACCACCGCCACGAGCGCCCGCGCTCAAAGAAGAAAGAAGCCCGCCAAGTAGTTTCGGGACCCGACGAGAAGCCCAGACTCCGACCCTCCGGGTTCGAGTTTGGGCTTCTTGTTGTTCCCCGCGTCGCCCGTCGTTGAATCGTCCTGAGTTGCCTTCCGAGCAGACAACGTTCGGCGTAGGCTCTGGGCCATCAGGGTGGGGGCGCGGTCGATTCGCCTGCGCTCTCGCAGGATGAAGGAGGATCGATGAGCGTCAACATCGCAACGCTCGTGGCCGCAGCCAACGACCATGATCTTGACCGGATGATGGCACTTTTCCATCCCGACTACCGGAGTGTTCACCCGGCGCACCCGGCTCGCGCCTTCGTGGGGAGCGCCCAGGTACGGGCCAACTGGACGGCGATGTTCGCGGGGATCCCCGACTTCCGTATAGAGCTCGTCCGGGCGGTACAGGACGGCGAGACGACTTGGTGCGAATGGACATGGTCCGGCACGCGAACCGACGGACTGCCTTTCGAGACCTGCGGGGTTGTGCTTTTCGAGTCACAAGACCACGTGATCGTCGTGGGAACGTTCTACATGGACGACGTCGAGACCGACGGAGCGGGCATCGATCAAACCGTTCAGGGAATGTCCGGGCGCCTCCCCGGAGACGGCGCCGGATCGTGACGAACATACGTTGGCCGGGAAGTTGAGCACCACCGTCGCGTCGTGAACTTACCCGGTGGTCGGCCCCGGCTCGGGGTCATCGCCCCGGGACGCCGCGATCGCGATGAGCCGGCGCAGCACGCCGAGATCGATGTCGTCGAGCTTCCTCACGTAGACGCAGCCCATGCCCTCGGTGTACGTGCCGAGCCGCGGAAGAAGGGCGGCGCCCTCGGGAAGGTCTTTGAGCCCGTAGAGCGACAGTTGCGCCTTGCGCGGCGAGAATCCCGCCTTGGGCCAATCGCCGCGCGTGCGCGGGTTCGCGGGGGACACGTAACGAAAGCTTCCGTATCCCACAATCGATGGGCCCCACATGATGGGCGTTGCGCCGGTCACCTCGCGGAAGATCGCGTCGAGGGTCTTGCCGTCGTCGCGACGTCGGGCGGGCGTCGCCGCGTCGAGAAAATCCTCGACGGAGGCATCCGTCGGCTGCGTCTTGTTCTCGGCCATGACCCCAGTATGGCGCGCACCAGCCTGACGCGAACAGATCTCTCCGGGTGAAAGCCCGATAGGTGAAGCCGATCGAGGTGCGCAATCGCCCGGCTGCGTCCGGCCCTCACCGTGGCGCTGCAGAGGACTAGCCCGTCCTGCCCCGCGACTTCCGGCTGCTCATCGCATAGGCGAGGCCAGGTGCAGCGGCGATGTGCCGGCCAACCGGATGGGGGCTCGGTTCGGGTCGGCCGATGACGGCGGAACCAGCCAATATTCGGTGCCGGTGCGGGTGATCTCCCACCCGTCGTTGTGCAGGCGGAGGTGGTCGCGGGCGCAGAGGAGGACGCCGTCGTCGAGATTGGTGAGTCCGCCGTCGGCGTGCCATCCGTGCAGGTGATGGGCCTCACAGTGGCTGGGTGGTCGGTGGCAGTCCGGCCACCTGCATCCTCCGTCCCGAAGGGCCAGGGCCGCGCGTTGCGCTGCCGAAAAGAGGCGCTGTTCCCGCCCTACATCCAGCACGGCGCCGTCCCGACTGAACAAGACGGGTATGAAGCCGGCGTTGCAGATCGACCGGTCTATGGTCGTCGTCGGGACGCCGCCCCGGGTTCCTTCGATGAATCCGTCTGTCAGAACCAGTTCGCCCGAGGTGCCAAGCGAGGATGTCGGTGCCGGAGTGTCTGTCGCCGTGACAACGAGCTTCACGGAGGGGCGGATCCGGCCGAAGAGGGTGCCGGGGTCGGCGGCGGCGGCGACCTTGATCACTTCGATCAGTGCCTCGGCGGCGATCTGGTCCGTGGAGCGGGGGTCGTCGATGATGCGCCTGGCGCGTTCCTTCTCGTCCTTTTCCACGAATCGGGGGCCGCCGGTGCGGGGTCCGGTGATTTGCAGCAGGAAGTCCTTGAAGTAGGCGCCGTTCTCCGGGTCCAGTTCGAAGTTGCCGTGCAGCATGCCGTCGGGCTTGTCCCATACCCGCAGGTATTGCCGGGCGCGCATCGCGTCGGCCCGGGACGCGACACCGGCGGCATCTATCGAGTCCCGGCACTGCCGCGCCATTTTTGCGGCTTGGTCGGCGTTCCCGGTGCGGCACTGGGCGATGAGGGCGACGACTGCGTCGGCGAGCATCTCCTCGGTCACCCCGATCGCGGGTTCACCGAGGCCCCGGCGAATGGCCGTGGCCGCGTCCGTACTGAGGGTTCCATCGGCGACGGCTGTGCCGAGCGGTGCGAACCACGCCACATGCACCTCGAGTGGCGGGGCCTCCGGGTGAGCGAGGGCCAGCCGGTCGGCCTGCTTCTGGCGTTCCCGGGCGGTTTCGGCTTCGGTCGCCATGGTGCCGGCCTCGATGAGGCGGCGCGTGTCGGCCTTCGTGGTGCCGCCGCCTCCGCAGTCTTGTCCCTGCACCCGGTTGTCGAGCT